>Ga0256405_10000768_pt1 | contig 99578 bp, 78 predicted proteins | sample RumenRJG_02DNA_FD_189096 | JGI IMG/M metagenome (GOLD analysis project Ga0256405, IMG submission 189096) | Bovine rumen microbial communities from Lethbridge, Alberta, Canada - RJG_02 | ecosystem: Host-associated > Mammals > Digestive system > Stomach > Rumen | place: Canada: Alberta...
GAACGGTTCGGAGCCAGCATAACGGTCAGCTCGCACATTGAAGAAGGCACAGTATTCAGGGTTTCATTCTGACGCTTCACCCGGATTTGTATGACGTTACTTACTTTCCCGATACTCCATCGGCGTGAGGCCGGTCTCGCGCTTGAAAAAATTGTTGAAGGCTGGTGGGTTGGCGAAGTGGAGGCGGTCGGCAATCTCATAGGTCAGGAGGGTGCTGGTATGCAGCAACACCTTGGCACGGAGCACGACGGCATGGTTGATCCAGTACAAGGCACTGTGACCGCTGGCACGGCTGATGACGGCTGACAGGTGGCCGTTTATCTGGCCGGCGCAGCCGCCCTTGTCGCCATCCTCGTTCCCATGGACATCACGTCCCGCCTGTTGTGAGCCAGCATCTCCATCCTGTTCCTCCACTTCTATGAGGAGTTTGGAGTTCCCGGTGAATTCCCCTATATGGGCATGAAGGTGCTCATGGGCAGCAGCGAGACAGATAAGACGAAATGGAGTTGCAGAGTGAGATTGTGTTGGGCAACGCCCTGCGCCAGCATCCGCGCGACAAATACTTCGTCAGCGTGAAGTTCGGCGCATTGCCCACTAACTCATTTTCTCAAATATACATACATTCGCGTACATTGGCCTGCCCATCAGGCGGTTCATAATGAACTGACGGAACTTGTGGCTATTGTCGCTGTCGATGGTGTATGCCAAACGGATAATAACCTCCAAATTGTACACGTCAATGTTCCAATTCGGATGATAGGGGAACAGGCGGAAGGAACTGTGAGTATCTTCCTCTCTCGCGACACCTTTATTATATATATTGTGTATCACACGAAACACGGTGGCTGATGAAACAAAAAGCATATCTGCTATCTCGTCCACCGTCATCCACACGTCTTTGTCAGGCATGGTGATAATACCACCCTCAGTCATTCTGATGATGCCTCGCTCAAAGACTTCTTTCGGGATTATTGAGAAGTTCGCTGTTGCCATAGTTATTGTCATTTTAAGGATTCACTTGTCTGTTGCTCTTTTCTTTTCTGCGCTCTATGAGTCTATCCATCTCCTGAGAGATTCGGTTAACCGTAATCTGTGCATACTTCTGAGTACTCTTGATGCTGGAGTGTCCCATCATCTTGGAAACACTCTCCATGTTTACGCCTGCCGAGACTAACAAGGTTGCATTCGTGTGGCGGGCATCGTGATGCGAGAGATTACGGTCAAATCCAAGGAAAATGCCGATAGCCACAAACTCCTTGTATAGTCTGTAATTGGCGTATGGTGGCAAGGGGAATACGGGTTTGCTATTGTCCGTCGTGTTGTAAAGTGCGAGAATCTGCTCGGCTATGGGATGTAATGGTACAAAGGTTTCTACATCCGTCTTCTGACGGCACTTACGGATGAATCGCCTGCCTTTCGCATCAATCTGGATGTGTTCCGGGCGAAGCCTTGTCAGGTCAACGTAAGCCAGTCCTGTGAACACTGTAAAAAGCAACATGTGCCTTGCAAGTTCCATCTGCCGCTGCTGAAACGGATGGGCAAGCAACTTTTTTACCTGTTCACGGGTCAGATAGCGGATTTCCACGTTACGCTTCACCTTCTCATATTCGATGTCCTCCAGAGGATTGGAGCGCAGTATCTCCTTTTCAACTGCCAGAAACACAAGGCGGCTCAACCATGCCAGACAGTCATTAGCTGTCGCCGGGCAGAGGTGCTTCCGCTGTCTGAGATAGATGTGGTAGTCTTTCCCTAATTGTAGGGTTACGTCGGCAAGGGGCATGTCCTCACGGTCAAAGCTCATCAAGTATTCTTTCAGGCACTTGTTCTTGAACTTTGCCAGTTTGATGGATCCGTTTGATGCCGTGCCAGTACTCTTAACCTTGACCCGCTCTAGTTCTTCTGCAGCCATTTCCATCAGTGTGCGTATTGGTTGGATGGTGCCGTTGAGGTGACTCTTCAGCAGTTCTGCACTGACAACGCCCTGTTCGTTGAGGAGCATCTGATAGGTTTGTTCTGCTTTCTTGATAAACTCCCGCAGGGCATTGGCATCCTTTGTAGGGGATATGATTTCGCCCTGTTTGGCATCCCATAGTTCAGGGCGGCAACTGAAATCAGTCGTCATGACGGTCTTCTTGCCGTCAATGGTGATTCTGAGCAGGATGGCTGTTGTACCGTCTGCCCTTGTCTTTGCCCTGTTGATATAGGGCATCAGTCTGAATGTGCTTCTGTTCATAATTGCTATTATTTATTGTCTTTGCTTGTTTACGATTTCTTTGCTGTTTGGATTGAGCACCAGTTCAAAGTCCTTGGTTGCCTCGATGAATTTGTCGGCTTCCTCAAAGAGTTTGTCCTGTGTCACCATTGCATAGACTTGTGTCATTCTCACATTCGTGTGACCAAGCATCTTGCTGATGACATCTATCGGCACATCGTTGGATAGGGTGAGGATAGAAGCATAGTAGTGCCTTCCCATGTGGTGGCTGATTGGCTGTGTACAACCTGCCATTTTCGCTATCTTCTTCAAGTTCTTCAGAAGGAAGGCATAGTTTTGGCGGGGCATCAGCGTTGGCAGACCTGCATCCTTATACTTATCGAACAGTTCAATGGCTTCTGGTATCAGTTTCACAACAGCCTGTACTCCTGTCTTTTTGCGTTTGTATTTCAGCCACAGGCTCCCTTGCTCATCGTATGACAGGTTATCTTGTGTGACTGATACGGCATCAATATAAGCCATACCCGTGTAGCAGGCTATCAGCAACAAATCACGTGAGATAATGAGCGACGGCTTATCCGATGGAATTTGCAGGCTGACTATCCGCTGGAAGTTCTCTGGAGTTATGGTTCGTGGCGATTTCTTGGGTATGGTCGGTTCCTTGTAACGTGCAAAGAGGTACTTGTCTGTCAATCCGTCCTTGTATGCCCTGTGGCAAGCCTGTTTCAGATAGGTGAAATACTTATGGGCAGTAGCAGCCTTTTTGCCTTGTCCGTCAATCAGGAAATGCTCATAGTCACTGATGAACTGGTTGGCCATTTGCCCGAAAGCCATGTCGCTGACTCCATATGTTGCAGGAATGAATTCTGCAAGTGAATCCTTTACCTGTCTGATACAGGTATAGGTGGCAGGAGTCCTGTCTATGCCTACACGGTTCTTCGTATCTTCAAGCAGGATGTTGAACACTTGTAGAAGCGTCACCTGCCCGTTGATGCTTCCCTGCATCATCTCCTTGACCGTCGTAGCCGTGAAGTCCACATTACGCTTGACGAGATTGTCAACTGCAGAATTGACAGACAGCAGAATGCGTTCAATCTTGGTATTCGTCTCAACTGCCTCCTTGCTCTTGCCCTCCAGCCTGCCTGAGCGAGAGTTCCACAACTTGGGATTACAGGACAGTTTGCATGAGAACTGTGCCATTGAGTTATTGAGGGTGATGCGTCCCATGATAGGAGCCTTGCCCTGCTTGTCTAATCCGCTCTTTTTAAGGTAGAGCAACACCTTGAATTTGCTTACTTTCATACGCTTCTGAGTTTTTGGGTGCAAAGTTATACATTCTCAGAGCGTCCCCAATCGTGCAAAATATGCCAGAATATGTATGTTTTTCCGAGTCGTTGGAAATCTCGTACAGACTTCCATGTTTTCACCAAGTGTTACCAGTTACCAAACGCAGTAACCTGGGTAACATTTAGGTAACGGAACAGGCTCAACATTCTTTCCAATCCGAAAGAATCTCAAAAACGCAAACCAGCGCAAACCAGCGCAGTATCAACGATTTACGCTATCTCACCCGAAATAACCTCATCATTCCCGACAACCTTGATATTCGTAAAAATAGAACGGTTGCCCAATAGTTACTTCGTAGTTCATATAGTTTTGTGTTTTAAGTTTTTTCTGTTGTCAAATTAGCCAATGCTGCTTTTGCCATCTGCTGGCGCATGTCTGCATCGTTGATTAAGGCAACAAGTCCTTGAGCCAAGGATATCCAGTCGCCATTGGCTGCAAGCAAGCCGTCCTCCCCGTCATGGATAATCGAACGAGGTCCCCACGGACAGTCAAAGGCGACGACTGGCAAGCCGCATGCCATCGCCTCGATGATGACCATGCCAAAGCCCTCGAAACGGGAACTTAAAACGAAGATGCTGCTATTGCAATACTCCCGTTCTACATCATCGGTACGTCCATGAAGTTGACATCTTGTCTTGTCAATACCAAGACGGTCAATCTGATGTTCGTATAGTGTCCTGTCCCCATCGCCATAGACATCCAGTCGCCACTCATCACAGTAGTTCTCCACTTCCGCCCAGGCTCGCAGCAACAGGTCAATACCTTTCTCATGGGAATAGCGGGCAATGGCAACTACCCGTTTCTCTGTCAAGGGGCTGACCTTAGTAGGCACAAAGGGCAAGGGATCAGGTATTGTCACCACATGATCCAGTTCAGTCCACGCCTCACGGTCTTTGTCTGTCAGGACAACCAAGGTGTCCAACTTCCGTAGATGCTTCACCAGGTTATGCGACCACACCTTTGAGAACATCCGTTTAAGCCAATGGGCACCCTCCGCATCGAAATTACGATAGTTCGCGCGATTGATATGTATCTCCCCGATCTTCCTGCTTCCGTCTTTGATCTCATTGATGAAGTTTATCTCGCGACGCAGCAAACTAATAGTAATATCAGGACGAATACGCATCAGTTCCTTGGTTAGAAGTCTCTTGAACTGTCGCTGCTTTCTCAGATAGACCAAGACTTTCCTCGCAAAGCCGCAGGTCCATAGTTCCTCGAAATTAATATCCAAGTTAATAACCTTGATCTTCTCCGACAAGGGATAGAACAAAGGCTTGTCTTTCCCCTCCGTCAGGATAATCGTGATATCATAGCCATAATGCTCTGCGAAATAATTCGCCTTGAGTGTCAAGACACGCTCCACCCCACCAGCCATATACAACGCCGGTGTCACATAGACAATTTTCAGGGGGGGCGTATCCATGGTAATGCTTATTTCTGATAGAATGCCGCATACCATTCGGCAAAGGCACGAAGTCCGTCACGGAGGGAGGTAGATGGCTTATAGCCATAGTCACGTTCCAAGGCACTCGTATCGGCATAGGTCACGGGCACATCACCAGGCTGCATGGGTACTAATTTCTTATGCGCCTCGAAATCATAATCGGCAGGCAGCACTTTAGCCCGTATCAACTCCTGTTGCAGGATATCCACGAAGGTCAACAGGTTCTCAGGCTGGTTGTTTCCAATGTTATAGACAGCATAGGGCGGAACAGGTAAGCCATCGTCCCCTACCTTCTTCTCCGGAGCACCTTGCATGATACGCACCACACCCTCCACGATATCATCTACATAGGTGAAGTCTCGCTTACAGTTGCCGAAGTTGAAGATCTGGATGGTATCACCCTTCACGAGTTTATTGGTGAAACCGAAGTATGCCATGTCAGGACGACCAGCAGGACCGTATACTGTGAAGAAACGCAGTCCTGTGCTGGGAATGTTATACAACTTAGAATAGGCATGCGCCATCAACTCATTACTCTTCTTCGTGGCGGCATAGAGGGACACGGGATTGTCCACCTTGTTGTCCGTAGAATACGGAATCTTCTTGTTGGAGCCATAGACCGATGAGGAACTGGCATACACCAGATGCTCAACACCTGTCCCGCCCTCGTCGTACGAGTGACGACAGGCTTCCAGGATGTTATAGAAACCTATCAGGTTCGACTGGATATAGGCATCGGGATTGGTGATGGAATAGCGTACGCCAGCCTGTGCCGCCAAGTTGACCACCACCTGTGGCTGGTACTTCTCAAAGATTCCGTCAATGGTCGCCTTGTCAGCGATATCTCCTTTGACAAACTCCCAGTGATTATCATTCAGCCCATTCAATCCATTCAGCCCATCAAGTCTGAAGTCTTTCAATGACACATCATAATAGTCATTCATATTATCGATACCGATAATCGTGGCATCTTTCACATCCTGAAACAGACGTTTCACCAGATTACTGCCAATGAAGCCAGCAGCGCCTGTGACCAGGATAGACTTTCCGTTTAACTCTACTTTTTGCAAAATCAAAGAAACTTTATAAATGCAAATATACAACAAATATTTGGAACTATCAACTTTTTGTTGTATTTTTGCGACTAAATGAAGAAAATCTGTTTTTTGGTAGACTCCATCTTCTCTTTCGGAGGAGTGCAACGGGTAACGGCTGTCATTGCCAAGGCATTGGCTGAGGATGATGACGTGACCATTGTCACGCTCGACGATCCTTCGGCAAAAGACACGTCCCTGTACGGATTGCAAGAAGCAGACATCCACTACCGCTTTTTCCGCTACCCATCCACAGGACGGTGGAAGAACCTGTGCTGCAAGGCATATAGTGCGCTCTATCGGAAAATACTGCCCCAGACGAGACTCACCCCCGACTGGTATGCCCATAGTTCGTTTCCCTCAGAGAAGCGTGACGCACTGGCTAAGGAACTGGAAGGATACGACACCATTATCGGGGTACATGCCCCATTGGCAGTCCGCCTTGCCTCCTGTAAATCGTTGTTAGGAGATGCCCGACTCATCGGATGGGTTCATAACTCCTATGAGGCGCTGTTCGGGGAGAATTCGCTGTATATCGGTCCAGAACTGCGAAAGCATTATGAGTTCCAACTGGCGAAACTGCATCATACGGTGGTGCTCTGCCAATACGATGCCCGCCAGTATCACTTCCCCACACAGGTCATCTACAACCCACTAACCTTATCACCTGGCGCTTTATCCACTGGCACCTCTAAGAAGTTTCTTGCCGTGGGACGCTTCTCCCGTCAGCACAAAGGCTTCGACCTGCTGATTGACGCTTTCCGTCTCTTTGCCCAAAAGGATTCCGAATGGACCCTGGATATCGTAGGGGAAGGCGTGGAGGAGACGCTCTACCGCAAGATGATAGCAGACTACGGACTACAGGAGCGCATCACGATCCATCCTTTCACCAACTATATCCAAGACTATTATACCGACGCACAAGTCTATGTGCTGAGTTCCCGCTGGGAAGGTTTCGGACTGGTCTTGGTAGAGGCGATGGCTCACGGGCTACCCGTTGTCTCGTCTGACCTGCCCACCAGTCAGGAGATTATGGGGGACTTCGGATTATACTTCAAGAATGGAGACATAGAGGAACTCGCCCTGCGACTGGAAGAGGCGACGCGGATTGATTGGCAACAGAAGTCAAAGGAGGCTATAGACATCGCCAAGCGATTCAATATAGATACCATCATTAAACAATGGAAAACGATCATCAATGAATAAAGAAGAAATCAGAACGCAAATGAAATCGAGTCCACGACTGAAGCATTGGCTGGACTCTCTGATCATGAATCAGCGGGATGCCCGACCACGATGGTATATCCGGATGCTTGCCCCGTTCTACCAACACAGGGGACGAGGCTCCAAGATCTACCATAGCGTGAGGATGGACACGCCGCCCTATCGACAATTCTCACTGGGCAAACGAAGCGTGATAGAGTCATACTGCTGCATCAACAATGCCGTAGGCGATGTGGTGATTGGCGACCACACCCGTGTCGGCATCCACTGCACGGTGATCGGTCCTGTGACGATAGGCAGTCATGTGAACCTTGCCCAAGGCATTACGGTCACCGCACTGAATCATAATTTCAAGGACACCGCCCTGCGGATTGACGAGCAAGGGATATCCACGAAACCTGTTGTCATCGGTGATGACGTATGGATTGGCGCCAATGCTGTCATCCTGCCAGGAGTGACCATAGGCAGACATGCCGTCGTCGCAGCTGGCGCTGTAGTAACAAAGGATGTTCCCGACAATTGTGTTGTCGGGGGCATTCCTGCTAAAGTATTGAAAGACCTTCATCTGCAAACAGTATGAGAATAGGTATAGAAGCCCAACGCATTTTTCGCAAGAACAAGCATGGCATGGATTATGTGGTGCTGCAAGAGATTCTTGAGATTCAGAAGATGGATCATGAAAACGAATACTTTGTATTTGTAAAGCCTGGCGACGACCCTTGTGTAAAGAGCACAGAGAATGTGCATATTGTTGAAGTCAACTGTCCCTCCTACCCGCTTTGGGAACAATGGGCATTGCCTCGTGCAGCTAAAAAAGCGAAGGTTGACCTATTGCATTGCACCAGCAATACAGCACCCATCTGGTGTGACATTCCATTGGTGCTGACCCTTCACGACATCATCTTTCTGGAGCCTCGCGATAAACAGAACAAGTCGTTATACCAAAATATGGGCTGGTTCTATAGACGTCTGGATGTTCCTAGAATTTTGGATAAATGTCAGCGCATTATCACAGTTTCGAACTTCGAGAAGCAGAATATCATCAATAAACTGCGCATCCCTGAGGAACGGGTAGTGATGATTTATAACGGCTATAACGAATGGTTCCGACCTATCGAAGGTGAAGATCATGTTTACCAGAAATACATTCCTGAAGAAGGCTACTTCTTCTTTCTGGGTAATACCGATCCGAAGAAGAATACAGAACGTACCTTGGTGGCATATTCGAAATATTTGGAACAATCCAAAGTCAAGCGCAAACTATTGATGGCCGATTTGGATGCCGATTTCCTCAATGACATCATCAGTCGGCATGGAATTGAGAATATTCGCCAACAGATGGTGATGCCCGGCTATATTGTAAACGGTGATTTGCCTTCTATCTACAACCATGCCTTCGCTTTCCTTTATACCTCTCTACGTGAAAGTTTCGGTATACCGCTACTGGAAGGAATGGCGTGTGGTACTCCTGTTATTACCAGCAACACTTCATCGATGCCTGAGATTGGCGGCCCTGAAGCTATCCTTGTCAATCCTGAAAATAGTGACGAGATAGCTCAGATGATGCTTCGGCTGGAAACAGATGGAGACTTTTATAATAATCAGAAGAAAATCGGCCTGGAACGAGCAAAACTTTTCTCATGGAAGAAGACAGCAGAGCAATTGCTCAATGTTTACCAATCATGCAAATAAATCGAGGGAGAGGTCTTTTGGTTGAGGCTTCTCCTCTTCTTTTTCCTCTTTTTCGTCTTGAAACTGGAGAAGGAGTTGGAGGGCATCGTCTGAACCATCAGTATTCAGACGATAGTAGCCTCGGCGACCTGTGGTTTCAATGAGAGATTGCTGGGATTTGCTATTGCGAAACAGATATTGCTGGACATACGTACGTATTTCGTCATAGTCGGGCTGAGCGAAGAAAGTACAATTCATGTTATAAACATGCTTAGCGATAGTTTGCACACTTACCCCACTCTGTCCTGCCTCTGTGAGTATTTGTAATATCTGTTTATCGTATCCCATTTATGACTAAAAAAAGACTGGTATGCCACAACAGCTTACCAGCCCTTTTATGCTTCATTAAATTTGATTAAGCAAGTGTAATTTTCTCGTCAGCAGCAGCGAGCTTGCCCTCCTTGAAGAGCCAACCCAAACCAAGCAGAGTCTCCTCCTCGCTAATCTTTGCAGCCTTAGCGATTTCTTTAACGGTCAAAGCCTTACCAGCAGCAGCAAGAGCCTGGTAAACATCACCAGCCTTGAAACCTGCATTCTCTGCATTAACAGCTACTTTCTTCTCAGCTACCTTCTTAGGAGCTGCGGCCTTCTTTACGGTTGCCTTCTTTGGCTCTTCTGCCTTAACAGCAGCGGCCTTCTTTGTTGTTTTCTTTTCTGCCATAATCTTTTAAAAATTAATACGCTATTGAAAGTTCTATTTGATGTACCTTTTAAATACGAGTGCAAAATTACGAACTTTCCCGATACGTTGTTATCGTACACAGCGCCTTTTTCCCGTTTTATTAACTATTCTTGATGTAAGTCAACTCGTAACTGCAACTCTTCCAACTGTTTAGCATCCAATTCACCTGGTGCATCAAGCATGACATCACGACCAGAATTGTTCTTGGGGAAAGCGATGCAATCGCGGATGCTGTCGAGACCTGCCATCAGGCTAACAAAGCGGTCCAGTCCGAAGGCGAGACCAGCATGAGGGGGCGCTCCATATTTAAAAGCATTGATGAGGAAACCGAACTGGGCCATCGCACGTTCTGGGGTGAAGCCCAGGATTTCGAACATTTTCTCCTGTAACTTGCCATCGTGGATACGCAGAGACCCACCACCTACCTCGACGCCATTACATACGAAGTCGTAAGCAACGGCGCGTACCTTCTCAGGGGCTGTTTCCAACAGAGGGATATCATCAGGATTAGGCAATGTGAACGGATGGTGGGTAGCCATCAGTCGCTGCTCTTCATCGCTCCACTCGAAGAGAGGGAAGTCAACAATCCAGAGGCATTCAAACTTATCCTTATCGCGCAATCCCAAGCGATCGCCCATTTCCAAACGAAGGGTACAGAGCTGTGTGCGCGTCTTATTGGCTTTATCACCACTCAGTATCAATACCAAGTCACCATCTTTGGCCTGCGTCTTCTCCTTCAGTTTCTGCCATACCTCTGGCTGATAGAACTTATCGACTGAACTCTTGACCGTACCATCAGCATTAAACTTGACATATACCAGACCCTTGGCACCCACCTGTGGGCGCTTGACGAAATCTGTCAATTGATCTAATTGTTTGCGAGTGTATTCAGCACAGCCAGGTACTACGATACCACCGATGTATTCAGCTTCATTGAACACTGGGAACTCGCCCGTACCCTTCAGCACATCCATCAGTTCGACGAACTCCATGCCGAAACGCAAGTCGGGCTTGTCCGATCCAAAACGACGCATCGCATCATGCCACGTCATACGCTGCAACGGAGGAAGTTCCACACCACGAACCTCCTTAAACAGATGGCGAGCCAGTCCTTCGAAAATCTCCAACACATCCTCTTGGTCGGCAAAAGACATTTCGCAGTCAATCTGTGTAAATTCAGGCTGGCGGTCGGCTCGCAAGTCTTCATCTCGGAAACACTTGGCAATCTGGAAGTAACGGTCGAAACCTGATACCATCAGCAACTGTTTTAGTGTCTGCGGACTCTGAGGCAACGCATAGAACTGTCCTGGATTCATACGACTGGGTACTACGAAATCGCGAGCACCCTCTGGAGTAGAGCCAATCAAGATAGGAGTCTCCACCTCAATAAAGTTCATGTTGTCCAAGAAATTGCGAATCAGAATCGTCATACGGTGACGCAACTCCAGGTTCTTACGAACACAAGAACGGCGCAAGTCGAGATAGCGATACTTCATACGGATATCATCGCCACCATCGGTATTATCTTCAATGGTGAATGGAGGAGTCAGACTCTCGCTCAGCACATTCAGAGCCTTGGCGATAATCTCGATTTCACCTGTAGGAATGTTCTTGTTCTTACTCTCACGCTCGTTGACGGTACCCTTTACCTGAATGCACCATTCGCGCCCCAGTTTGTTAGCCTCAGCACAGAGGGCTGCATCCTTTGATTCGTCAAACACTAACTGTGTAATACCATAACGATCGCGCAGGTCAACGAAGGTCATGCCACCCATCTTACGGGTTTTCTGTACCCATCCGGCCAGAGTCACCTCCTTACCGGCATCGGTGAGTCTAAGCTCACCACAAGTATTCGTTCTATACATATTTATATATTATGTTTTCGTTTTCGGAGTGCAAAGGTAGTGCAAATTAAGCGAAACACCAAATTTATTGGGCTTTTTTCGAACGGACTTTTTCTTGCCTTAGTGAAGCCCGTTTGGTTTTATTAAGTAAAAATTCTTAAAAATCTAACGATAAATGATACGAGTATGCAGGAAAAGATATACTTTTGCACCGGATTATAAACCCAAAGAAACTAAAGAAGATGAAAAAGATCATTCTGATGACGCTGATGCTGGTTTGCGGCATGACAGCAGTTATGGCTCAAAAGCCAGCACAGATCAAGTTCGACAAGACAACTCACAACTTCGGAACTTTCTCAGAAAGCGAACCGAAGGTTACCTGTTCGTTCAGTTTTACGAATATAGGCGAACAGCCATTGATGATTAATCAGGCTATTGCCTCGTGCGGATGTACTGTTCCTGAGTACACAAAGACTCCTATTCAGCCAGGCGAGAAGGGACAGATTAAGGTTACCTATAACGGTACAGGCAAATTTCCCGGTCACTTCAAAAAGTCCATCACCGTTCGCACCAACGGTGCCGTAGAGCTGACACGATTATACATCGAAGGTGATATGACGGAGGCAAAGTAAACTGACGACGTAAGAAGAGAAAATAAGAAAAAAGCACTGCCATCCAGCAGTGCTTTTTTATGGTTAAAAGTTATAAGAGAGTCCCAAGGAACTATACTCTTGGAACTGCCAGTAACCATGCTCGTCATCACGTTTGGCAGAATCGTCAAAACGGGGATAGAGGAAAAGATTTGCCGAGATATACTTCGTCACCTTGAACTCTATCTGATTTTCCCACTCTAACAAAGCTCGGGTATAGGCTGTAAAGGCATAGAGGCGACTTTTCCAAGTAACTTGGTCGGCTATGTTCCATTTCACATCGCCAGTAAACTGAGCACCCATTTCGTGCAAAGCATGTTTACCCTTCGTGCCAAAAGCGTCGAAAAGTGCCGAACGCCCAACATAGCGCAAGTTATAGGCTAAAGGCAGGAAGTTAAGCGTACCAGTAAGACGTCCGTTCAAAGCATTCACTTTATACTCCATACCAATACCGATGTTCAGGTCGAAGGGGGAAAAGAAATCGGAATAGACTTTGGGATCGTTCGCCTTATAGCCCTTAGCAAACTGTGTATAGGCCAGAAATTGGAGGCTATAATACCATTTCTTAGAAGCCTGCATTCCTAACTTACTCGTGAAACGCAAAATGTCGTTATTGGTCTTGAACTTATGAACAGTATCAGAACGAAAGGTTTGTATGCCCAATTTCATTTCCAGCTTATTCTCCCAAGTGTACTTATCCTTGTCATTATAGTTCATTTCCAGTGTTACTGCCCCTACCGCCGAATAACTGCTCTCACCACCTTTGTACCAGTTTCCTGAGACGTAGTTTTGCAGGAATTGCAAGAATCCATCACCTTTGAATGTCCAAAAATTAGGCTTTGTCACCATAATTCCTGTGGGCACTATCTGAGGTTCCTCAGGCTCTGGCGCAGTCTGATCAACCAGTTCTACATGCTGCTTTACTTCTGTATTAACATCCTCACGAACAGACCCCACTTTCCGCAAATGGGTCTCCGTGTTGCGCACCAAGTCAGGACGTTTCAGGTAGAGATTCAACATAGCCTCGTCGATGGCATCCGTCACTTCATCGCCAGTTTCCGGATGGAGCGACAATGCTTTGTTGGCACCGGAATGATAGAACGTAGCTGGCGCAAAGAGCCGATAATAGCGACCATCGTCAGCTGTCTCCTGACGCAATGAGTCATTGAGCTTATTGACAGAATCAAGACGTTGGCGCAACACCTTAATACTGTCAACATAAACTTTCAATTCGTTCAATATCTGTTGCTTCGAATTACTCTGAGCCCACCCCATTTGGGCTGTCAGCAGCCCAACAAGACAAAGAATGATGTATCTGAATTTCTTCATATCTAATGGTTTTGAGTGCAAAGATACGAAAAATTTGAGAATTGGCAACTTATAATTTGGTTTTTCGCTCAATTTACACTACCTTTGCACCTTGTATTTGAAAAGGAACTATATAAATAAGGTATAAAGAAATGAATAGAGACACAATTATCGGCTTCGTACTGATAGCTTTGGTACTGATTGGATTCAGTTGGTATAACAGTCCATCGCAAGAACAGATTGAGGCCGCAAGAATGCAGGATTCCATTGCAATGGCTAAGCAAGACAGCCTGAATGCTCTTGCTAAGCAGCAAGTTAAAAACGAGCAAAAAGATTCGCTGACAGAAGCAAAGACGGATTCTGCTGCGCTCTTCTTCGGTGCACTAAGTGGTACATCGCAGAAGGTAGTGCTCAAGAACGAGAAAGTAGAACTGACACTCGACACCAAGGGTGGTGTCATTAAGAAAGCCAAGATTCTGGATTATCAAGATTTGAATGGCGACAAGGACTTGACTCTTTTTGATGAGAAAGACCAGAATCTGAACTTCATGTTGGCAGGCAAGAACGATAACATCGTAACCAACGACCTTTATTTTACCCCATCCGAACAGACCGACTCAACCGTTACTATGACGGCTCAGGCTCAGAATGGCGGACAGGTGGTACTGAAATATCGTTTGGGCAAGGACTATCTGCTGGGATTCTCGCTGCAAGTGAAGGGACTGGCAAATGCCTTTGCTCCGTCCTATAAGGAGATGGAGATTGAATGGACCGACCATTGCCGCCAACACGAGAAGGGTTTCTCTTTCGAGAACCGTTACACCACCATTTTCTATAAGGCTGCCAAGGGAGACACCGACAATCTTTCTGAAGCTTCTGACGAGAACGAGACGGTAGAGGAAGAACTCGACTGGGTAGCTTTCCGCAATCAGTTCTTCTCTGTTGCACTTATCTCTAAAGAGAATTTTGCCCGCAACGCCAATCTTGTCAGTTCGTTGGAACAGAAAGGAACAGGATATCTGAAGCAGTTTGATGCCAAGCTCAAGACGGCATTCGACCCAACAGGTCAGAAGCCTTCTGAGTTTGAGATGTATATCGGTCCTAACAATTTCCGTCTGATTCAGGATGTAGAGGAACAGAGTGCATTCGGCAAGGATTTGGACCTCGAACAGTTGGTAAACTTAGGTTGGTGGTTGTTCCGACTGATTAACCGCTGGTTTACACTCTATGTATTCGACTGGCTGGCAAGCTTCGGATTCAGTATGGGTATCGTACTGATTCTCATCACCATTCTGCTGAAGGTTATTACCTACCCGATGGTCAAGAAAAGTTACATGTCGAGTGCCAAGATGCGTGTGCTGAAGCCCAAATTGGAGGAGGCTACCAAGCAGTATGACAAACCCGAGGACCAGATGAAGAAGCAACAGGAAATGATGTCGCTTTATTCGAAATATGGTGTAAGCCCTATGGGTGGCTGTCTACCTATGCTCATACAGATGCCAATCTGGATTGCCATGTTCTGGTTTGTGCCTAATGCCATTCAACTGCGTGGTCAATCGTTCCTATGGATGGACGACCTTTCTACTTACGACCCCATTGTGGAGTGGAATACTAATATCTGGGGCATTGGCGACCATCTGTCACTCACCTGCATTCTGTTCTGCGGTGCCCAACTGCTCTACACTTGGTTCTCCATGCAACAGCAGAAAGACCAGATGGTGGGTGCACAGGCTGAACAGATGAAGATGATGCAGTGGATGATGTATATTATGCCGCTGATGTTCTTCTTTATCTTCAACGATTACAGTTCTGGCCTGAACTTCTACTACTTCATCTCGCTGTTCTTCTCGGCTGCTATTATGTGGACACTGCGCAAGACAACTGACGATGAGAAATTGCTGGCTATACTCGAAGCTAAGTATCAGGAGAACAAGAATAATCCAAAGAAGCAAAGTGGACTCGCTGCCCGTTTGGAGGCGCTGCAAAAGCAATCAGAGGAATTACAACGTCAACGTAAAAACGGCTACAAGAAATGAAAATAGGATTCGACAACGAGAAGTATCTGCGGATTCAGTCCGAGCATATCAAGGAGCGTATTGCCAAATTCGACGGCAAACTTTATCTGGAACTGGGTGGCAAATTGTTTGACGACCATCATGCCAGTCGTGTTCTGCCTGGGTTCAAGCCCGACTCCAAGTTGCGCATGTTTGCCCAGCTCAGAGACCAGTTGGAGATTGTGATTGTGGTCAGTGCCGAAGATATCGAAAAGAATAAGGTTCGTGCCGACTTAGGTATTACCTACGATGAAGACGTATTACGCCTCCGCGAGGAGTTCCAGCGTCGCGACTTCATGGTAGGCTCGGTGGTGATTACCCATTATAACGGCCAACATGCTGCCGACCAGTTCCGTCATCGTTTGGAACGTCTGGGGATTAAATCGTACGTACATTATTTAATAGACGGTTATCCTCATAGCGTAAAACTGATTGCCTCAGACGACGGATTCGGCAAGAACGACTATGTGGAGACTTCTCGCGAATTGGTTATTGTGACTGCTCCTGGTCCTGGTAGCGGTAAAATGGCTGTTTGCCTGTCGCAACTCTATAACGAGAACAAGCGCGGCATACGTGCCGGATATGCTAAGTTTGAGACTTTCCCTGTGTGGAATCTCCCACTGAAGCATCCCGTAAACATCGCCTACGAGGCTGCTACTGCCGACCTGAATGATGTGAACATGATTGACCCGTTCCATCTAGAAGCATACAACAAAACTGCCATCAACTATAACCGCGACATTGAGATTTTCCCAGTTCTCAATGCACTATTTGAAGGTATATATGGCGAAAATCCCTATAAGTCACCCACAGATATGGGCGTCAACATGGTGGGCTTCTGTATCAGCGATGACGAGGTCTGCTGCAATGCATCACGCGAAGAAATCATCCGCCGCTACTATGATGCCACCAATAAGATGGCTGATGGAGCTGACAATGAGAACGAAATAAACAAGATTCTGATGCTTTTCAATCAGGCAAAGATTACAACGGCCTATCGGCGCGTCACTGTTGCTGCACAGGCTAAACAGGAACTGACAGGGCATACGGCTTCAGCCATCGAACTGGAAGACGGTACCATCATCACCGCAAAATCCACTCCACTACTGGGTTGTTCTGCTGCGTTGCTACTGAATGCTACCAAGCATTTAGCGGGTATCAGTCATGAAGCCAAACTGATTCCTGAGAGTCTGATCGAACCAGTTCAGAAAACGAAAATCGAATACTTGGGAGGTAAGAACCCACGACTGCATACGGACGAGGTATTGGTAGCTCTCAGTGTGCTATCGAAAGATGACGAACAATGCCGAAAGGCCTTGGAACAACTGCCTCGCCTTCGTGATTGCCAAGTACATTCCACAGTGATGCTGTCTGAGGTGGACCGTAAGATATTCAAGAAACTGGGATGCGGACTGACCTGTGACCCTGTAAGGAAGAAGTAATAACCAAGACGTAAGAAGTATGAAGAAGATAATACTGCTTTTGGCAGTCATGATGATGCCAAATTTAATTAATGCACAAGACGAAGTGAAGATAGGAAAAAGTAATATCAAGTTAGACAGTCGGATGATGACCCCTGAAGCACTATGGGCTATGGGGCGCATCGGTGCTGTTGAGGCTTCTCCCAATGGTAAGCAGGTGGTATATCAGGTAGGCTACTATTCTGTAAAAGCCAACAAAAGCCGTCAGGTCATCTGTATCATGGACGCTGATGGTAAGAACAATCGCCAACTAAGTGTCAATGCCAAGAGCGAGACAGATCCTACTTGGTTTGACGAGCATACCATTGCCTACCTTTCGGGTGGAGAGATTTGGACTATGAAGTCAGACGGGACGGACCGCAAACAGCTGTCCAAGACCGACGGACAGATTGAGGGCTTTAAGTTTTCGCCTAATCGCCAGAAGGTCATTATCATCAAGTCTCTCCCCTTCCACGAGATTATCAAGAAAAATCCTGATGATCTGCCCAAAGCTACGGGCCGTCGCGTCACCGATTTGATGTATCGCCATTGGGATCATTATGTAGAAAGCATTCAGCATCCCTTCGTCTGTTCGGTAAGTGGTGATGGTATCGCTACTGATGCTATTGACATTCTTGATGGTGAGCCCTACGAATGTCCTATGGAGCCCTTTGGAGGCATCGAGCAGTTGGCTTGGAGCCCCGACTCCAAGACTATCGCTTATACCTGTCGTAAAAAGATTGGACTGGAATACTCTATTTCTACCGATTCCGACATCTTCTTATATAATATAGGTACGCGTAAGACGACAAATCTGTGTAAACCTGCCAACTATGTGGCTCCGAAGAACGACCCTACACGTACGTTGAAGATTCAGGCTGTGAATGCTCCTGAGAATTTGAAAAACAATGTAGGCTACGATCAGAATCCCCAGTTCTCGCCTGATGGTAAATACATAGCTTGGCAGTCAATGGAACGCGATGGCTATGAGGCCGACCTCAACCGTCTGTGTATCTATGAAATGGCTACTGGAATCAAACGCTACATTAATTGGAAGTCTGACGTTGAAACTTTCTGCTGGGCTCCAGAAAACGACAAGCAGGCTCAACTATATTTCCTCAGTGTTTGGCATGGATGCAATAACATGTACAGCGTCAACTGGAAGGGAGAAGTAAAACAACTGACAGAAACATGGGACGACTGGACAAGCATTCAGCTTGCTAATGACGGGAAGCGTATATTGGCTACTCGTCAGAGCCTCAGTGCCCCAACCGACATCTACATGGTAACCCCTCATAAAACTATTGAGAAGAACACTATAGAACAAATTTCTTTCGAAAACAAGCATATTCTCGATCAACTTACTTTCGGTAAGGTACAGCAGCGCTGGGTAAAAACAACCGATGGTAAGGAGGAGTTGGTTTGGATTGTATTGCCAGCCAATTATGAAGAGGGAAAGAAATACCCCACCCTGCTTTTTTGCGAAGGCGGACCTCAGAGTCCTGTCAGCCAATTCTGGAGCTATCGATGGAACTTCCAGATGATGGCAGCCAATGGCTATGTAGTGGTGGCACCTAACCGCCACGGTTTGCCTGGTTTCGGACAGGAATGGAAAGAGGAAATCTCAGGCGACTGGACTGGACAATGTATGGACGACTATCTGGCAGCTATTGACGATGCTGCCAAGAATCTGCCATTCGTCGACAAGGACCGTCTGGGAGCAGTTGGGGCATCGTTCGGTGGATTCAGCGTCTATTACTTAGCTGGTCATCACGATAAGCGTTTCAAGGCGTTCATCTCTCACGATGGTGCTTTCAACCTGGCTGCCATGTATTTGGAAACTGAAGAGAACTGGTTCTCTAACTGGGAATATGATGAGGCTTACTGGCATCGTCCACAGATGCCTAACGCCAAAAAGACCTATCACGACTCTCCTCATAAATATGTAGAGAAGTGGGACACTCCCATCCTGTGCATTCATGGCGAAAAGGATTATCGTATCAACTATACCCAGGGTATGGCAGCCTTCAATGCTGCACGCATGAAGGGATTGCCTGCTGAACTGCTCATCTTCCCAGATGAGAATCACTGGGTATTGAAACCACAGAATGGTATTCTTTGGCAGAGAACATTCTTTGACTTTCTGGACAAATGGCTGAAGAAGTGAAAAGTGAAGAGTGAAAAATGAAGAATTTACTTTTTTACATTTTTACATTTTTACCTTTTTACCTCTATGGGCAGGCACTGCCATCTGACGGTCCTCTGACACTGCGTCCACTGCTGCAACAGTTGGGCAACAGATTGCTGCAGGGCAAGACGGGAAGTATCGTGGCTATCAATCCTTCCAATGGCGAGATACTCTGTATAGCCACTAACACCCCGAATGGATTCGATGTGCGTCAGGCTATCGGAAAGCCACAGGCTCCTGGTTCTACTTTTAAGACAGCCCAGGCACTTACTTTACTCTCTGAAGGTATTGTCACCACGGAGACCACTGTAGATTGCAATAAAGGATTCATCGACGGGAACATCCGGGTAGGTTGCCATCAACATCGTTCACCGCTTAAATTAAAAGACGCCATAGCTCAAAGTTGCAACTCGTGGTTTCTCGTCACCTTTGCACAGATGATAAATGACAACTTTGTCTATGAGAATAAGGAAGAAGCCATAACCACATGGCGCAGCTATATGCAAAGTATGGGCTTAGGCGGTCCTATGCATATTGACATAGCCGGCGAAGAAGGCGGACTGTTGGCAGGAGCTGACTATCTGAACCGTCGTTACAAGAATGGCTGGGATGGTAAGACTATTTGGTGGGCTGGTATGGGACAGGGGGATGTCACCCTCACTCCACTTCAACTTGCAAATCTCGCCGTCACGCTGGCCAATCGGGGATGGTATTTTATTCCCCATATACACAAGGACACGAAGAATAAGCGTTATCTGACTCGCCGACATACAAAAGTTGATGCTTCAGTCTATGCCCCAGTAGTCGAAGGCATGCGTCTGGCTGTAGAAAAGGGAACTGCTACTTGTCTGCGCACTACCTATCCTATTTGCGGCAAAACGGGAACAATAGAGAATCCTGGTGCCGACCACTCAGCCTTCATTGGTTTTGCGCCTATGAACAATCCCAAAATAGCCATAGCCGTATATGTAGAGCATGGCGGGTTCGGTTCTGACATGGCTGCGCCCATGGCTGGTCTCATCATCGAACAATATCTGAAAGGGAAACTTTCAACTGCTTCAGAAGCAAGAGCGAAAACGCTTGCTGCCAAAAAGATCTTGAAATAACGAAATATAGAAAAATATGACAGAAACAATCCAAAAAACATTAAGAGACTCTGCCGCTATGCGGTGGACGGCTTTGCTATTGCTGGCACTCGCCATGTTCTGTAGCTACATCTTCATGGACATTCTCTCGCCTATTAAGGATTTGATGCAAGAGACACGAGGCTGGGACTCTACAGCTTTCGGTACGATGCAGGGCGCCGAGGTATTCCTGAATGTATTTGTATTCTTCCTCATCTTTGCAGGTATCATCCTCGATAAGATGGGCGTTCGCTTCACCATGTTACTCTCTACTGCAGTCATGCTTGTTGGAGCTTGTGTCAAATGGTATGCCGTTAGCGATTCCTTCACAGGTAGCGGTCTGGAGACATGGTTTAACAACAACCTCAACTACATCCCTATATTCGACGAATTGGGAGTTTCACCCTTTTATCAGGGAATGCCTGCATCAGCTAAATTTGCAGCCAGCGGTTTCATGATTTTCGGCTGTGGTTGTGAAATGGCTGGTATCACGGTGTCACGCGGTATCGTGAAATGGTTTAAGGGTCGTGAGATGGCATTGGCCATGGGATCTGAGATGGCACTGGCCCGACTGGGGGTAGCTACCTGTATGATTTTCTCACCATTCTTTGCACGTCTGGGCGGAGAGGTCAGTGTGAGTCGTTCCGTTGCTTTTGGTGTAGTTCTGATGTGCATTGCCCTCATCATGACTATTGTCTATTTCTTCATGGATAAGAAACTCGATAGTCAGACAGGCGAGGCAGAGGAAAAAGACGATCCTTTCAAAGTCAGTGATATCGGAAAGATTCTCAGTGACAGCGGTTTCTGGCTTGTAGCCCTGCTCTGTGTACTCTACTACAGTGCTATCTTCCCCTTCCAGAAGTATGCTGTTAATATGTTGCAGTGCAACCTCACGCTAACAGAGCCAACTAGTGATTCTTTCTGGGCCAGTCCTTCTGTGACCATAGTGCAATATGTCATCATGCTCTTGGTAGCTGCTGCAGGCTTTGCCTCCAACTTCCAGAAATCCAGCACTAAGAGATTCTGCCTGTTGGGCATCAGTATTCTTGCACTTATCACCTATTGCTATATGGGATTCATGCGCCAGACGGCAGAGAGTATCTTTGCAGTATTCCCTCTGCTGGCAGTATTGATTACCCCTATCTTAGGCAACTACCTCGACAACCATGGCAAGGCTGTCTCCATGCTGATACTGGGTTCTCTGCTTCTGATTGGCTGCCACTTAACCTTTGCCTTTATCCTACCTTTGTTCAAAGGCAGTGCTGTAGGAGGAGTCATAGTAGCCTATGCAACCATCTTGGTTTTGGGAGCCTCCTTTTCATTGGTTCCAGCATCGTTGTGGCCCAGTGTGCCCAAACTGGTTGATGCCAAAGTTATCGGTTCTGCCTATGCCCTTATCTTCTGGATTCAGAACATTGGCCTGTGGCTGTTCCCATTGCTGATTGGAAAGGTGCTTGATGCTACCAACCCAGCAGGTGCCAGCGCCACAGAATTAGACTACACCGCACCGTTGGTCATGCTCGCATGTTTAGGCGTAGCAGCCCTTATTCTCGGTTTCGTATTGAAAGCCGTTGATAAGAAGAAAGGCATTGGGTTAGAAGAACCAAATATCAAATAGGTCCGAATCGGAAACGCACTACCAATGGTAAGTGGTCACTGAATCCTCGTTGGTAGCGCGGACCAATATATGTACGGAGGGGTTTTACTCCTCCGTATTTTTTGTCTTCTTCCAAAAGGAAGGGAGCATCATTGATATAAGTCTGCTCGACAAAATCGAGTAGAACACTGCTGACGAATACATGGTCAATACTGCCCCAATCTCCCTGATAACGATAGGTGCCCTTGGCACCATGACTGCCAGTGGCATGACGGGTAATATTCACCAAGGAATGATTTTCCAGAAATTGAAGAGCAGGATCATCTGCACCATCATTAAAATCACCCACTATCACCACTTTTGCATTTTCAGGAAGTTGTTGTATCGCCTCTATCAAACGATTGGCTATCAGCTGACGATTAGGGCGTGTAGCTCTCTCTCCCCCATATCGACTAGGAGCATGGACGACATAAACATGAAGTGTATCATCGCTGGCAATTAAACCACTCACATAAAGTATATCGCGTGTTGGTCGCATCCCTTCTATCGGTTGGATATGGTACGTGTCGTAGCAGATTGGCCGAAACTTTAACGGCTGATAGAGCAATGCCACATCAATCCCCCGCACATCAGGAGATTCCGTCATCAGATACTGATATCCAGCATTGCGTAATAACGAGCGCTTCGTCAAATCACGCAAACAGACATCATTTTCGACCTCTACCAATGCGATTAAATCAGGAACTGTTTCTTCTTGACATGACAAAATCTCTTGCGCTATATGATTCTGTTTGCGCCAATAGCGTTTAGGTGTCCAACTACGAACAGCTGTAGGCAGCCAATCCTCATCTTGTTTCAGGGAATCGTCTTCACAATCGAACAGATTCTCACAATTCAGTTCCACTAAGGTCAGCGTCTGAGCTGAAGAATGGAACAAGAAGCAACAGGTAAAGAACAGAAAGAGGCACCTCATTTCTTAAAGATTTTCCAACCGATGGCTGCTACTATGATACTTGTGATAGGAGAAAGGATATTAAAAAAACAATATGGGAGATAAGTAATGGTAGCCACGCCAAGAACTGTGCTCTGCGTGAGTCCGCAGGTATTCCACGGAATCAGTACAGATGTCACAGTAGCACCATCTTCACACGAACGACTCAGTAAGCGCGATTCGTACCCACGCTTGAGGTAGGTATCTTTAAACATCTGACTGCTTAACATGATGGACAGATACTGGTCAGCCAAGGCCACATTACAGAAGAAAGCGGTACCCACAGTGGACGCTACCAGCGAAGCCGTTCCCTTTGCCCAACGCAACACCACCTTCATCAAGTCCTGCAACTGACCTGTAGCTGTGAGTGTACCACCGAATGTCTGTGCACAGATAATCAGCCAGATAGTAGGCATCATGCCTGCCATTCCACTGGTATGCACCAGTTCATTGAGCATCGGAACACCCGTCTCTATACTTGTACTGCCATAGCAAACACGCATCATACCCTTATAGGAGGCTATAAAGCCTGTTCCCGCATCACCTGAGATGCTGTGCACCAAAGAGGTCTGCACCAACAAGCCAACGACGGCTGCCAAGAGGATAGCCAAGAAAAGAACGACCATCGACGGCCATCGGCGTGCAATCATAACACCAGTCAGTACAGGTACTGTCAACAGCCAGGGAGAGATAACAAACGTATGCTCCAATCCTTCCATGAACTCTTCCACATTACCACTGCCCGATACCGACATCGAAAAGCCCGCAATGAGGAAGATAGTCAGAGAGATGCCAAACGTAGGGACCGTGGTATATAGCATATAACGGATATGCGTAAACAGCGGTGTGCCTGACACACTGGACGCCAGGACGGTAGTATCAGACAACGGCGACAACTTATCGCCGAAATAGGCACCGGTTATGATGCTACCGGCTATCCATCCATCATCGAATCCATGTGCCTTTCCGATGCCCATCAATGCCACACCTATGGTAGCTACCGTAGTCCATGACGAGCCAATCATCACACTCACCAAGGCACAAAGCAGACTACTGCTCACTAGGAATATCTCCGGTCGGATAATCTGCATGCCGTAGTAAATCATCGTAGGCACAATACCCGATACCATCCACGTACCACCTATAGCACCTATCAGCAACAGGATGATGATAGCGGGTGCACAACTCGACACATTCGCGGCTATTTCCTTTTCTAAGTTTTCCCACGTGAGCCGCTTGGAAAAATGACCTATCATCACACTCACCGCCGATGCCACCAGCAACGAGACCTGTGAGGCACCATCCAATGTTGCGTTGCCGAAAACGGCAACGCAACACGATATAAGGATAATGAGTATGATAAAAGGTACGAACGCCATCAGCACACTTTTTCTAAGCGCTTCATCATGGCAAACATGAAGATGGCAGCCACAAGGCAGACAGCGAGGAAGACGGTCCAGCAAAGCCAGAGAGGAACTGCACCCCACAGCAAACCGCCTACGACAACGAGCTGGTTACCGATGGCTGTTGATACGAACCAACCACCCATCATCATTCCCTTGTATTTGGGAGGAGCTACTTTGGACACAAAGGATATACCCATCGGTGAGAGCAACAGTTCTCCAAATGTCAGAATGAGATAAACGGAAATCAGCAGGTTAGGAGACACATCAGCCATGTGAACAGCAACAGGATTGCCATCAGGACCAATGGCACTCTGTGGTGTAGGAAGACCGACAGACCCCAACGCCATGAAGGCATAGGCAATAGCGGCAACAATCATACCATAAGCTATCTTACGAGGAGCTGAGGGTTCTTTTCCTTTAGCTGCCAACGCTCCAAAGATTGCCATAGACACTGGGGTCAAGGCTACTACATAGAAGGGATTGAACTGTTGGAAGATTGGAGCAGATACGGCAATGGTACCTTCCAATTGGCTATATTGCCAGCAAAGGAATGCTACTGCCAAAATAACAACAGCACAGGCAATATAACGCCCCTTCGCTGTCTTCGACTGGAATACAGAGAAGAGTCCATAGACAATGAAGATGATAGCCACCAAATTCCATACATTAAAGCACATAGCCTGAACACCTTCCGCACTCTGAGCCGTAAACTCATCAGCAAAATAGGTCAAAGAGAGACCGTTCTGATGGAAAGCCATCCAGAAGAAGATGACCACAGCAAATACGAGGCAGAGAGCAATAACTCGCTGCTTGGTCTCTTCTTTCGACAATTCGGGACCAGCCTCCGTCGCGCTGACTGCAGCATTCTTTTTAGTTCCTCCTTCGGTATGACGGAAGGTAGAACGGAAGATATAGTAGATAGCAATAGACAGAATCAGTGAAGCACAAGCTACGGCAAAGGAGAAGTGATAGGCATCATTGGAAGAATAGCCTAACGACACTTCAGCATACTCCTTAATCTTGATAGCGGCAGTAGGTGCAAAAAGAGCACCGATATTGATAGCCATATAGAAGATGGAGAAACCGGCATCACGCTTGTCCTTGTATTGCGGATCATTATAAAGATCACCCACCATCACTTGCAAGTTGCCTTTAAACAGTCCTGTTCCAAAGCCGATCAGCAACAGTGCTGCCAGCATCACGATGAGGGCAAAGGAATCGCCACCCAGAGGAACTGACAATAGCACATAGCCGGCAAACATGATAATAATACCCGTAGTTACCATGCGACCAAAGCCAAACTTATCGGCCAGCATACCACCAAACAATGGCAAGAAATAAACTAACATGAGGAACGCACTATAGATGGTTCCAGCCATAGCTGGTGACAATCCATAGTTGGCTCTCAGAAACAATGCAAAAACGGCTAACATCGTGTAATAGCCAAAGCGTTCGCCTGTATTTGCCAGCGCTAACGCATAAAGTCCTTTGGGTTGACCTTCAAACATAATTCTTATACTTTATTTAATTTTATCGTTTTTCGTTTTAACCAAATCAAAGAGATAAGTTGCCTTTATAACTATTTGTCCGAAGTTAGACTTACCGAAGTAGTCGCTCTTCGTATTTCCATAAATATTGCCCAGTCCGTAATAGTAGCGACCTTCCAAGAGGAAATGTCCTTCTTTAGGCATAGAGAATTCGATTCCGGCACCACCTACTATACCATAGTCGAACTTTTTCTCTACAGGCATCGTCTCCTGTGCTACAACAGCCGAAGCACGCGGCTCGGTAGGAGCAATTCCTGGCACAATATTGGTGTTAGTATTTTCTTTGAGGAAGAAGCCTATCTGCGGACCTATCTGGAAGAAGCCTTGAACACCCTTACGCTCTCGTCCCCACCCCAGACGTGCCATAAGTGGAATCTGAAGATAGGTTATTTTGCGCTCGTAATGCAGCGCGTTGTCGGGGTCGTCAGCATAATAGAGAGGCTGGCCCTCCATACTTTCAATCTTTTCCACCCAACCAGCTTGAGCGATGTTCACCTCAGCAACGATGGCACAGACACTCTTGAAATATTTCTCGCAGGTATAGCGGAACGTCAGTCCGGCAGTCATTCCGCCAAGCATTTTCTGAGGAACACTGGGTGTAAAACTAACATTACTCATCATGTATCCCCCATTCACACCTACAGCAAAGTCTGTACGATACTCGCCCACTTGTGCCATTGCCAAGAAGGGGAACAGTGCGAAAAGGTAAAAAAGAAGAAGAAGCTTTTTCATCTCAATTCTCCATGCTAAAATAATATTGTTTTTGTATATTGAGCCGGCAGGTAGTGTACAAAAATCATACTACGGTTCTTCAAGCCGCCGTTACCTATTCGCTCGAAGTGCAATGGCGTCTGAATGGGAGTATATCCTACCATTCCTGCGCCACCGCTGAAATCCTTACCATACATGTGCAATCCCTTCAGCAAGAAGTAAGCATGATCGAATCCGGTAATGGCAAATCGAGGCAACGCCTGCATCATATCCGTATGAAAATTCCAGCGGTATTTCAACATGATGCGCTCGGTTTTAGGAGATTGCAAATCAGTATAGAAAGGAGCAGGGATATAGGTATCAAACTTATAGAAATTCTCCAACTGATAACGTGTATAAAGCATCCAATCAGTATAGCCGAACACACTGATTCGTAATTCCGGATGTGTCAGCCGGAGACCGTTAAGCTTGGCCATGGCTGCATTGAGTTCTTTGGAGCGACCGGTGTTGAGTATCACTATATTCTGCTTCGCCAGACTGAACGAACTGAAGAATGCAGCCTCACTGCTATTCAAATTGGTTATCTTATAGGCAATATGCTGCGTTTCCAACCTACGGCGCAAGCCGAAAGTGAAAATACCCTTCTGACTGGTGGTATCATTGCAATCAATAAACACGGGATGCGAATCACTGAAACGACTCATGAACCGGTCGATAATGGTCTCGTTCTGTTCGGTCTGAGGCTGATAAACCTGCATGAGATTCCTGTTCACCAATATCTCGTGCGAATTAATGGAGAAGGGAATAAAAACCTTGATATCGTGCCGTGTGGCGAAATCAGCCAAAGGCTTTACCATCTTGGAATACAACGGACCGATAATCACATCACATTCTGCCGCTTTAGGATCCTGTAGGAAGGTATTGATATCCGAATCCTCAGCCACATTCCAAGCACGGATGTCGGTTGAGATGCCATTGTTGCGCAGACTGTCGCACGCCATCAACACACCACGATAATACTCCAGCATACGCTTGCCGTCGCCATTGACTTTATGGAGTGGCAGCATCACGCCCACGCGGATTTCACGTTGACGAACGTCGGTCTTACTCTGTGTCGGAACAGCATAGACTGTAGGCTGCTGACTACTGGCAGTCACCTGATCGGGCGTTGGCGCTTGAGGCTGGTTCTTCGGCCAAGGTATATTAATGTAGTCACCTTTCTTCAACTCATAGCCCGGAGTGTTCATTTCAGGATTGGCCGCTATGAGTTCCTGAATGGTAATACCATACGTACGGGAAATACCAAAGATGGTTTCCTTTCGTTTCACCTCATGTCGCGTACGAAACTGTGGCTGCTGGGCAAGGGCTGTTTCTGTTAAGAAAGCCATCACCGCAAGCATCAGGAAATATTGGATAATTCGTTTCATCATTTCAGTTTTTAAACTTTTCGCCTACAAAATTACGAAAAATAGAGTGGAGAACAAAAGAATTTTCGTAATTTTGCAGAATGAAATCTATTTTATACGCATTTTTCCTGCTTATTGCATGGGTGGCTATGCCATCTTATGCCGTTATGACGCCCGACGATGATGATGACGAGACGGATACGACAGCTACCGACACGACCTCCCTTCAGGCCAGTCTGTTGGAGATGCCTAATGCTTTCTCGCCTAACGACGACGGCATCAACGATACCTATCATGCGAAGAAATACCAGAATATTACGGAGTTCCGTGCCTGGATATTCAATCGCTGGGGGCATTGCCTCTACACGTGGAACGACATCAATGGCTCATGGGACGGAAAATTCAACGGACGCCCTGTCAAGGATGGTGTTTATTTCGTGCGAGTGAAAGCTAAGGGTGGCGACGGTAAAGAGTACGACATCAAGAAAGATGTCAACATCCTGCGTAAGTATAATCAGATAACAGACGGAAGCCATGAGCAATGATAGAATTAATGTATGGGGCGCACGCGTACATAATTTAAAGAATATTGACGTGGAGATTCCCCGTCAGTCGCTGACCGTCATCACCGGTCTCAGCGGTTCAGGCAAATCGTCACTGGCTTTCGATACTATCTTTGCCGAAGGTCAGCGCCGTTACATCGAGACTTTCTCTGCCTATGCCCGCAATTTTCTCGGAGGCATGGAGCGCCCCGATGTCGATAAGATAACCGGTCTGTCGCCCGTCATCAGCATCGAACAGAAGACCACCAACAAGAATCCACGTTCAACTGTTGGCACCACTACAGAGATTTACGACTATATGCGACTGTTGTTTGCCCGTGCCGGCAAGGCATTTAGTTACATGACGGGCGAACCGATGGTGAAATACACGGAAGAGAAGGTGATTGAGATGGTGACCCACGATTACGCCGGCAAGAAGATTCTCATTCTCGCCCCGGTGGTCAGAGGTCGTAAGGGCCATTATCGTGAGCTCTTCGAGAACATGCGCCATAAAGGGTATCTGCACGTTCGCGTGGACGGCGAAGTGCAGGAAATCACTCGCGGCATGAAGGTTGATCGTTATAAAGTGCATGATATCGAGGTAGTGATTGACCGGCTGGCTGTGAAAGACAGTGCCGACGACCGACTGAAGAAGAGCATTCAGATGGCTATGAAGCAGGGCGAAGGGCTGCTGATGATTATGGACTACGATACGGGGGCCGTGAAACACTTCTCCCGTCGTCTGATGTGCCCCACTACGGGCATTTCGTATAGCGACCCTGCCCCTAACACCTTCTCGTTCAATTCGCCGCAAGGCGCCTGCCCACGATGCAAAGGACTGGGATATATCAACGAGATTGATTTGGAGAAGGTGATTCCTAATCGTAAGCTGAGCATTCATGAAGGAGCCATCGTTCCTTTGGGAAAATTCAAGAACCAGATGATCTTTTGGCAGATTGAGGCTATCCTGAAGAAGTTTGACTGCGACATCAAGACCCGGATAGACGATATTCCCGAAGAGGCATTGAACGAGATACTCTACGGTTCGCTGGACACCATCAGAATAGATAAGGAACTGGTACACACCTCGAGCGATTACTACGTGACGTTCGACGGCGTGGTGAAATACCTGCGCAACGTGATGGACAACGACGAAAGCACCAGCGGACAGAAATGGGCCGACCAATTCCTGGCTGAGTGCCAGTGCCCTGAATGCCACGGACAACGACTGAATCGCGAAGCGCTCTCTTATCGGGTTTGGGATAAGAACATTTCCGAACTGGCATCGATGGACCTGAACGAACTGCGGGAATGGCTCGACAAGGTGGAGCAACACATAGACAAGCAGCAGCAACAGATAGCCGCTGAGATTCTGAAGGAGATACGCACGCGACTGGATTTCCTGTTGGAGGTGGGGCTCGACTATCTCGCCCTCAACCGCCAGTCGGCATCCCTCTCTGGCGGTGAGAGCCAGCGCATCCGCCTTGCCACACAAATAGGTTCGCAGTTGGTCAACGTGCTCTATATCCTGGACGAGCCGTCGATAGGACTGCATCAGCGGGATAACGACCGACTCATCCGTTCGCTGAAGGAATTGCGCGACCTGGGCAACACGGTCATCGTCGTGGAGCACGACCGCGACATGATGCTCAATGCCGACTACATCGTGGACATCGGTCCGAAGGCGGGCAGGAAAGGCGGCGAGGTAGTGTTCCAGGGAACGGTTGACGACATGCTGAAGGCCGATACCATTACGGCGCAATACTTGAACGGGAAATTGAATATTGAACTGCCTGCCACACGCCGCAAGGGCAATGGCAAAAGCCTGGTGCTGCGCGGTTGCCGTGGCAACAATCTGAAGAACATCGATGTGGAGTTTCCTTTAGGGGAACTCATCTTGGTGACAGGCGTCAGCGGTTCGGGCAAATCGACACTGATCAACGAGACGCTCTACCCCATCCTATCGAAGCATTTCTATCGCTCGCTGCAACAACCCATGCCCTACGATGCGATTGAGGGACTGGAATATATAGATAAGGTGGTAAATGTCGATCAGAGTCCCATCGGGCGTACGCCCCGCTCTAATCCGGCCACCTATACCGGCGTGTTCTCCGACATTCGCTCGCTGTTCGTCAATCTGCCCGAAGCCCAGATTCGCGGTTACAAGCCCGGGCGCTTCTCATTCAACGTGAAGGGCGGGCGCTGCGAGACGTGCGGCGGCAACGGATATAAGACCATCGAGATGAATTTCCTGCCCGACATACAGGTGCCCTGCGAGGAGTGTCACGGCAAGCGCTATAACCGCGAGACACTGGAGGTGCGATTCAAGGGTAAGTCCATAGCCGATGTGCTCGACATGACCATCAATCAGGCGGTGGAGTTCTTCGAGAACGTGCCCGACATCCTGCGTAAAATCAAGACTATCCAGGAGGTGGGACTGGGATATATCAAACTGGGACAACCCTCTACGACGCTCAGCGGCGGCGAGAGTCAGCGCGTGAAACTGGCTACCGAACTGGCTAAGAAAGATACGGGCAAGACGCTTTATATACTGGACGAACCCACCACAGGTCTGCACTTCGAGGACATCCGCATACTGATGGACGTGCTGCAGAAGCTGGTTGACCGAGGTAATACGGTCATCGTGATTGAGCATAACCTCGACGTCATCAAACTGGCTGACCACATCATCGACATGGGGCCCGAAGGCGGACGCAATGGCGGTACGGTGCTCACCACGGGAACGCCCGAACAGGTGGCAAAGAGCAAGAAGGGCTTTACCCCCAAATTCCTAAAAGAAGAACTGAAACGATGCAAATAACCAACGAAGAATTAGATGCACGCGTAGCTCGTGCAGTAGATAATTTCATGGCGGGCTACGGCTGTTGCCAGAGTGTGGTGGCTGCCTTTGCCGACCTCTACGGATTGGACGATACGCTGGCAAAGAAGATTGCCGCCGGTTTCGGCGGCGGTGTGGGTCGGTTGCGCATGATGTGCGGTGCCGTGTCGGGCATCGTCATGCTCGTAGGACTGGACTGCGGACAGACCGAGGGCAGCGACCGCGAGGGCAAGTCGGCCTGCTATAAGGTAGTACAAGAGTTGCTGGCCCAGTCGGAAGCCGAGAACGGCAGCCTCATCTGTGCTGAAATCTTAGGGCTCAAGGGTCACGAAAAGGCTCACTGCAGCTATGTCGCCTCGCCCCGCACAGCCGAATACTACAAGCAGCGTCCCTGCGCTGCCAAGGTGGAGAGTGCCGCCCGCATCTTCGCCAATTATCTGAAGTCAAAAAAATAAGAGCTGGTTGTAAACGAGGTTACGGCTCATCGGTTGTGAGGTTACGGCTCGTTGGCTGTGAGGTTACGGCCCATCAGTTGTGAGGTTACGGCTCGTTGCAAGCGAAACTTACTCGTAATGAAACTGGTAGTTTCTCGTAATGAAACTGGTACTTTCTCGTAATGAAAGTAGCAGTTACTCGTAATGAAACTTTAGGCATACCAATAATAGAAGAGAGATAAGTACAAGAATACTTTTTGGAGTGCACTCGGGAAAAAATGGAGTGCGCTCGATTTTATTTTCGAGTGCACTCCAAAAATAAGTGGTTATTATATGGACTTAGAATCCTGCCGAAGTGGCAAAGAGCCAGTCGTATATGCAAGAGCAAACGCCGAAAAGGGCGATGCCTGCCGTGCAGACAGCCAGGGCAATGCGCGTCTCGCTGTCGGTCTTGAACGTAGGCAGTGGCGAATCAGTCTGCTTGATGTACATGGCCTTGACAATGAGCAGGTAGTAGTAGAGTGACACTACCGTATTGATCAAGGCAATGAATACCACGAAGTAAGCCCAGAACGAACCCTGCTGGGCGGCAGCCATGAAGACGAAGAACTTCGAGAACATTCCGGCAAACGGAGGAATACCTGCCAGCGAGAAGAGGGCGAGCGTCATGAGGAACGCCAACTTCGGATTGGTCTGGTAGAGTCCGTTGTAGCTGTGCATCATCGTCGTACCGCCGTTGTTCTCCTCGACAGTGGCAATGACGGTGAAGACTGCCATATTGGCTACGACATAAACCAAAATGTAATACATCAGTGCAGCCATGCCCGTCTGCGATGCACCAATGACAGCCAGCATGATGTAGCCTGCCTGCGAGATAGAGCTGAATGCCATGAAGCGCTTCAACTCCTTCTGGCGGATGGCGAAGAGGTTGGCAATGGTGATGGAGAGCACAATAACGATGTAGAGCATGTACTCCCAATATTCCGTGAGCGGAGCAAACACCTTGACGAGGATAGTCATCAGTGCAAAGGCTGCGGCACCCTTGGAGCAGACGCTCAGATAACCGGTAACGGGTGTGGGAGCGCCCTCGTAGGTATCGGCTGTCCAGAAGTGGAAGGGAACAAGCGAGAGCTTGAAAGCCAATCCGCTGAAGAAGAATACCAAGCCCATAATCAGCATGGGCACCTGGCTCTCATTCTGCGAATTGGAAGCGATGTGCTGCATCACGTCATCATAGTAGAGAGTACCTGCCGAACCATAAATAAAGGAGATGCCATAGAGCATCACTGCACTTGAGAAAGTAGCGGTGATGATGTATTTGGCACCGCCCTCAGCCGAGTTCTTCTTATGCTTGTCGAAAGCCACCAGACATGCCATAGGCACCGAAGCCATCTCCAGACCGAGGAAGAACATGAGGAAGTTGCCGCTCGACACCATCATGAACATACCCAGCAGCGTAGAGATAATCAGCATGACATACTCACCGGCATTATTACGAGCATCCGAGTTGTTGATCCAAGCGGACGACATGATGAGCACAATCAATGCGCCAAATGTCATGATAGCCTTGATAGCCAAGATTGACGGATTGCTGACGTACATGCCACCGAATGCCGATACTGGCATATCCCACTTGGGAATGACAAACAGCAGATCGACCAATACCAATACAAGCATACCTGCTGCCGCATGAAGGGCATAGGTACGTTGCTCATTACGTGAAAAGAAATCCAAGAAGAAGACCAGAATCAATGTAATCACAAGGATTAACTCTGGTACCATATCTAAAAATTGTCCGTAATTCATCATATATACTTCAATTTTTCAATTCTTCAATTATATAATGTTCGCAAGAATAGGACCTACTGCGTCAGAGATGACGTTGCTTGCCCACAAGGGGAAGAGTCCGAGACCAGCCACACAGGCAATGAGGCAGATGACTGCGACACGCTCGTCCCAGGTAGCATCGGTCAACTCGAGATAGTGCTTGTTCTTCACCTCGCCATACAGAATCTTACCTACCACACGGAGGATATAGACAGCCGTCACAACGATGGACGTACAAGCGATGATGGTGGCGACGCGATGGAACTGGTCGGGATTCTCGAATGAACCTACGAAGATGGTCATCTCAGCAATGAATCCTGAGAAACCAGGCAGACCGAGGTTAGCCAAACCTGCCACTACATAGCCCACAGCCAGGAAAGGCATAATCTTCATCAGACCGTCCAAGTAGCGGATGTCGCGGGTATGGGTACGTCCGTAGATCATACCGATGAGGGCGAAGAAGAGTGCCGTCATCAGACCGTGAGACAACATCTGCAGAATAGCACCCGTGCAGGATGTCTTGGTCATCATCAACAGGGCGAAGAGCACCAGTCCACAGTGCGACACCGAGCTATAGGCATTGATATACTTCAGGTCGGTCTGCACACAGGCAGAGAAGGCTCCGTAAACCACAGAGATGGTGGTGAGAATCAGGAATATCCAAGCCAGTTCGTTGGCTGCATCGGGCAACAGATACATAGCCACACGGAAACAGCCGTAGCCTCCCAACTTCATCAGCACACCGGCATGGAGCATAGATACAGCGGTAGGCGCTGAAGCATGACCATCGGGCGACCATGTGTGGAAGGGGAAGAGGGCACCCAGCACACCGAATCCGATGAAGATGAAGGGGAAGAACACCTTCTGCGTCTCCACAGGAATATTGTGCATGGCTGCTATCTCGTTGACATTCATCGTGGTGGCACCACTGTAATAGTAGATACCCAGAATACCGAGAATCAAGAGGGCGGAACCTCCCATCAGCATCAGGGTCAGTTTCATAGCGGCATACTCCTTGTTGCCACTACCCCACACACCAATCAACAGATACATAGGTATCAGAGCCACCTCGTAGAACATGAACATGGTGAACATATCGGTGCAGATGAAGAAGCCATAAACACCTGTAGAGAGGAGGGTGAACCAAAGGAAGTACTCCTTCGTCATGGGCTTCAGCTGCCAAGAGGCAAATGTACCCGTGAACACGATGATGCTCGACAAAAGCAACATCACTACGGAGATACCGTCAACACCTACGGAATAGGCAATATTGAGTGGTTTGAACCACGGAGTGGATGCTGCCAACAGCATCACATCGGTATTACCGGCACTGCGCTGCTGAATGAAATAAACAGTCAGCCAAATGGAAAGAGCAAGCAGACAGCTGGCACCAACCACCATTACACCACGCACCTGATTAAGATTCTTTGCCAACCAAAGGCAAAGCAACATCAGTGCTGGGATAATTACAAATAAACTTAATATATTCATAATCGTTTAGATGCTTAAAAGGATTAATGTTAAAGCCACTGTGCCAGTCAGGAACCATACGGCATACTGACGCACATCACCACTCTGCCAAGGACGAATAGACTCGCCGGCTTCGTTAGCTCCCCATGCCAGAAAGTTGAAGGTGCCGTCAACGACGTGGCGGTCAAACCAAGCAATGGGCTTAGAGACGCAACGGAAGATGATGCGGTGAGTGACATACTGCCAGATTTCATCCTGATAGAAACGCTTGTAAGCTGCACGATGCAACTTGGGGAACGTCTTATAGAGACGGTCGGCAATGGGCTGACTCTCTCCTTTGTAGATGTAGGTGGCAAGACAGATTGATGCAACAGCAATCACAATAGAGGTAGCTGCTACACTCCAGTCAAGATGGATATCGTAAACCTGACCGCTGGCAGAAACCAGATGACCGAATGGCAGGAAGCCACACAGGCAGGTCACTGCTGAGAGGAATATCAGCGGGAAGGTCATAGTCCAAGGAGCTTCATGTGGTGTATGATGCTCATGGGCTTCCTTATTCTCCGTACCCCAGAAGATTCCGTAGTAAAGGCGGAACATATAGAATGCGGTCATGGCTGCAACACCTGTCATAATCCATCCACAGATGGGACTGTAGTGCATGCAAGCCGTCAGTATCTCATCCTTAGAGAAGAATCCTGAGAATGGAGGAATACCGGCAATGGCCAGACACGAGATGAGGAACGTGATATGGGTAATAGGCATGTACTTGCGCAAACCGCCCATCATCGACATCTCATTAGAGTGAACGGCGTGAATGATACAACCGGCACCCAGGAACAGGCAAGCCTTGAACATAGCGTGGGTGAAGAGGTGGAACATACCTGCCATGAAACCTAACTGAGCATGATTGTCGAGAACGGCATGTTCGCCAGGCAGACTAACACCCAGAGCTACCATCATGAAGGCTATCTGAGAGATTGTTGAGAACGCCAGCACACGCTTGATATCGCTTTGGGCACAAGCCACTGCTGCTGCATAGAAGGCGGTAAAGACACCTACCCAAACGACTATGCTCAACTGGGGCTGTGCATACTCAATCCACAAGGGGAACATACGGGCAATCTGGAATACACCGGCGACAACCATGGTTGCTGCGTGAATCAACGCACTGACAGGAGTAGGACCTTCCATGGCATCGGGAAGCCAGATGTGCAATGGGAACATAGCACTCTTACCTGCACCACCAATGAACATCAGAACCAAAGCGGTAGGCAGGATAAAGGCTCCTGCTGCCATAGCCTTTGCGGCATTGCCTTCAATAAACGGTGTGGTTCCTACGCCCATCTGTATATCTCCTGCAAAGGAGAAGCTGAACGAGTCAGTGTAATAGCCGAAGAGCAGAATACCAATCAGGAAGAACATATCAGCAAAGCGCGTTACGATAAATGCTTTCTTGGAAGCAGCAATCGCAGGCTTCAACGGATAGTAGAATCCAATCAGCAGATAGGAACTAACACCCACCAACTCCCAGAAAGTGTACATCTGGAATATATTGGTGGCAACAACCAGTCCCAGCATTGACATGGTAAAGAGCGAAAGGAAAGCGTAGTAACGCTGGAATCCCTTCTCACCATGCATATAGCCGAAGGAGTAAATATGTACCATCAATGACACCGTAGAGATGACAATGAGCATCATCACCGAAATAGGATCCAACAAGATACCCATATCGAAGTGAAGATTACCCAATGGCAACCAGGTGAAATTATAAGGAACGATGGTGGCTAATGTACCATCAGCCAGACGGGGCGCCGTGAAGTAGGTGAATGCCGTCCAGTATGACAATACGGTAACCAGCCCAAGAGATGTAGTACCGATAAGACCAGCAGTCTTATGCGACATCTTCATACCCGCCAACGCAAGAACGATAAACGAAAGTGCTGGCAGCAGAAGGATTAGAAAGGAATAACTATAAACTGTTTCCATGATTATTTACCATTTCATATTCTTAATACTGTCAACGGTATCGCTCTTGAAGTTGCGATAGACATTGATGATAATTGCAATAGCCACAGCACACTCGGCTGCACACACTCCGATGGCAAAGAGGGTCATAAACATACCTTCCATGGAACCAGGATAGAGCAGACGGTTGAAAGCGGCAAAATTAATATCAACGGCATTGAGTACCAACTCAACAGAGATGAGCATGGCAATCAAGTTGCGACGGGAGATAAAACCGAACACGCCGATGAAGAACAGTAGTGCACTCAGCACAAAATAATATTCTACAGGTACCATTATTCTTGCTCCTCCTTTCTTGCGATAACCAAACCACCAATAATACATGCCAAAAGGAATACCGAAATAAATTCGAAAGGCAAAATGTACTGATACTTACCAGCACCTACCAATGCCTTACCTATTCCTTCGATAGGCAATTCCTTATCGGGCACCGACATGGCAACATACATAAACTGATTCTTCAGTAGTACCAAGGCTACGACAGCGAAACCTACCACACTCAGTAAGCCACCATATACGGCACGACTAAGTTTGATACGTTCAATCGTTCCTTGCAGAGAGCGCTTGCTCACCAACTGGATGGCAAACACGAAAATCATCGTGACGCCTCCAGCGTAAACGGCAATCTGAGTTGCTCCCAAATACGTATAATCCAGCAGGAAGTAAAGACCTGCCACACCTAATAGCACGAACAACATGAAAGTTGCAGAGCGCATTATTCGTGTTGTAAACACGCACATCACTGCTGAGCAGATGATGACGGCGGCAAGAATGCCAAACATGATTAAATTAGCCATAGTCCTTACTTCGTTTTAGTATTAAACTTACCAATCTCAAAGTCGGCACCGCCATCAATCAGATTGGGCAGTGAACCGCCTTTATAAACTTCCTTGTCGAGGTGAAGTACTAACTTTGAACGGTCGAACACAGCATTCTCGAAGTCATTGGTAAACTCAATGGCATCGAAATTACATGCGTTAGTACACAACTGACAGAACATACAGTCGCCTAAATCATATAGATAGTCGTCGAGTACCTTCTTCTTCTTTCCCGTCTCAGGATCTTCCTGCATGTGGGAAACAATCTTGATGGTTCCGTTAGGACACGACTTCTCACACAAGGTACACGCAGTGCATTTATAGCTACCATCCTCGTTGCGTTTAAATACCAAGCGACCGCGATGGCGCTTAGACACATGCAGTGTTGTCTTGCGGTTTTCGGGGTACTGCTCTGTTGACTTGTTGGTAAAGAAGTCCTTGAAATATTCCTTCCAAGTCACTCCCATACCTGTGGCAAGTGTCTTCAGGGCATGCCCGATTTCTTCAAAATATCCTTTATTTTCTTCCATTGCTATACCTTATTTAATATATAAGCCTAAGGCCACTACCACCGTCATCAATACGAGATTGAAAAGTGACAGGGGCATCAGATACTTCCACTCCAATGACAATATCTGGTCGATACGAAGGCGAGGGAATGTCCACTTAATCCACATCAGTATCCAAACGAGTGCGAATGCCTTACCCAAGAACCATACGATACCTGGGATGTAGTTCATCACAGTATCGAAGGCTTCGATACCAATATTCAACGGAGCCCAACCTCCCAGGAATACTGTGGCTGCGATACCTGCAGTAATGAAAAGGTTGAGGAACTCTGCCAAATAGAAGAAACCAAAGCCCATACCAGAATACTCCGTATGGTGACCGGCAGTCAACTCACTCTCAGCTTCCGCCATATCGAAAGGACCACGGTTAGCCTCAGCATTACCAGCAATGAGGAAGGTAAAGAATGCTATAAGAGCAGGTATATGTCCCTGACAGATTAACCACTTGAAGGGACCCGTCTGAGCCTCTACAATACCAGACATTTGCATGGTGCCAGTAAGAATTACTGCTGTAATGAGGCACAAGCACAAAGACATCTCATACGAAATCAACTGTACTGCGCTACGCATGGCAGAAACCACTGAATACTTGTTGTTAGAGCCCCAACCGGCAAGGAAAATTCCCAAAATACCGATGGAGGAAACAGCAGTCAGCAAGAAAATACCTACATTAAAATCAAGTATCGTAGCACCCTTATTCCACGGCAGGAACGAGAAGGCACCCACAGAACCTATAATTACCAGAAGTGGAGCAACGGCATAAAGGAACTTGTCGGCACGATCGACAAAGAAAATCTCTTTGATGAGCATCTTAAACACGTCAGCAAATACCTGCAGTAAACCCCATGGACCTACACGCATCGGGCCTAAACGGCATTGGAAGTAGGCACAGACTTTACGCTCCATGAATATCAGTACGATAGCCAGCAGGGCGTATCCTACCAGGATGGCCACTCCCACTAAAACGCACTCTATCAATATCGACCAAAAATCTCCCAAACCCAGTGTCTGACGGAGAAATGCATCGAACCATTGTGTAACTATACTAAAATCAAACATAATCCAAAACGCTTTTATCGGTCAATATCAGGAATAACAAAATCAATAGCTGCACCAGTAGCCACCAAGTCGGCAATCTTCTGTCCTCGCAACATGGGGTCAAGGGCTCCAGTCAAAGAAAGTCCCATAGGACGCATCTTCAAACGGTATGGGCTCTTGTCACCACGAGAATCAAGATAAACACCGAACTCTCCACTGGCTCCCTCAACAGAGAAGTACCACTGTCCTTCCGGTACTTTTATGATCGGCTTCTGCTTCACATAGAAGTCACCTTCTGGAATATTGTCGATGAGTTGTTCGATAATATGTAAACTCTGATACATTTCATTGATATGACAAGTGTAACGGTCCATCGTATCACATCCGTTCATGATAATCTGTTCCCATTCCACCTTGTCGTACATCACATAAGGATGATTCTTACGAACGTCATTCTTCCATCCAGCAGCACGGCCAGCAGGACCTGTCACAGCATAAGAGATACAATCTTCCTTGCCCATCGGTCCGACTTTCTCGAAACGGTTGTGGGTGATGATGTTATCACCAAACACATCTACATACTCCTGAATGATTGGCTTCAGATATTTCACCAAATCCTTTACGTTCTTCACGAAGTTTGGATCAATATCATCCTGCAGACCACCTATTCTATAATAGTTCTGTATCAAACGACCGCCTGTAGTCTCCTCCATACAGTTGAGCACATGTTCGCGGTCACGCATTGAATACAGGAAGGCTGTAAGAGCTCCCATATCCTGAGCACAACATCCTACATAGAGCAAGTGGGAGTCAATACGCTGCAACTCATCCATGATTGTACGGATATACTTAATGCGATCCGTGAGCTCTACGCCCAATCCTTCTTCTATCACACCTACCAGTGCATGACGATGCATCATTGCAGAAAGATAGTTCAGACGATCGGTCAGAGCCAATGTTTGAGGATAGGTCATCGTCTCGCACATCTTCTCTATACCGCGATGGATATAGCCCAGATGCGGATATACACGTTTAACTACCTCACCATCTAATACGGTTTGCAGACGTAGCACACCATGGGTTGATGGGTGCTGCGGACCTATATTGATGACGTAATCATCGGATGTAAACAGTTTATTGTGCTTAGACTGCAGAACACCATCACGATCAATGTAATACTCCAATCCAAAATCAGGCTCTACATCATCTTCCAAGACATAACTGTCGTCAAACTTCCAGTCTTTACGGAAAGGATATCCCTTAAAGTCGTTACGCAAGAAAAGACGACGCATATCTGGATGACCCAGGAAAACGATTCCAAAGAAATCGTAAACCTCACGCTCTAACAGATTGGCAACGTGCCAAATATGCATCACCGTAGGAATATAGGGAACCATCTGTCCGTCAGTCTCACCCACTCCATTTGAAGCGATACCGTCGCCACACATCTGCGTACGAGCTATCATCTTAACCGAACAACGCTCATGTGTTTCAGAGTTTTCAAGGATATAAATACATCCTAATCCCTCTTCAGGACCAAAATCCTCACCAACGATTGTTACAAGATAATCAAAGCCCTTCTGCGCTTTCAAGTTTTGCATCTCCTGTGCAAACTTATCAAAATCAAAAGTCAGGAAATCAAGTTTCATACCTCACCCTCCTTTCCTTTTTTCAATTCGTCCACAAATTCCTGAGGTACATCAGTCACAACAATTGCTTCACGACGATGATCACCGATTTTGCGAGCGAGTAATTCCTCATTGGAAACACCTAATTCTTTCTCTGCAGCTGTCTGCTTGTGGTTAGCACCACCGAAGAATTTTTCGACCTTCACCTTACGCTGTAGTTGCATCATGCCATACATGATAGCTTCTGGACGTGGAGGACAACCTGGGATGAAAACATCCACAGGAACAATCTCCTCAATACCTTTCACCACATGATAACTTGACTTGAAAGGACCACCACTGATGGCACATCCACCAACAGCAATCACATACTTAGGCTCAGCCATTTCATCATACAGACGCTTCAATGCCGGAGCCATCTTGTGAGTGATTGTACCAGCACACATAATCAGATCGGCCTGACGGGGGGAGTTACGAGTGACCTCGAAACCAAAGCGTGCGAAGTCGTAACGGGAACATCCACAAGCCATAAACTCAATACCACAACATGAAGTGGCAAAAGTTAATGACCACAGGGAATTGGCACGTCCCCAGTTAATCAACTGATCAAGTGATCCAGTAATGACATTGACACCACCTTCATGGAGTTCATCCATGATTTTCTCTAACGACTCATTGTCGTTCCACTCATCGTAAGGAATACTCTTAATGTGGGGTTTTCTTACTTCCATTCCAAGTCTCCTTTCCTCCAGGCATAAGCCAGCCCGAATACTAATACTACCAAGAAGAAGCCGATGGTCAGCAATGCAGCCGAACCCAGTTCCTTCACGACGACAGCCCATGGATAGAGGAAAACTGTTTCCACATCAAACATGAGGAACAAGATAGCAAACAGATAGAATCCTACTGTAAACGGCAACCACGATGAGCCTTTAGTTGGAATACCACACTCATAAGGTTCGCCTTTTACCTTGTTGTAGGATCGAGGACCAATCAACTTGGCCACAACATAAGCGCCTGCCACCAAAGTAACAGCCGTCAAAATGACGGTAATTAACAAAGTAAAGTTCATAAAATAATTATATTGAATTCAATTTGAGTGCAAAGGTACTAAAAATCAAGGTAAATGCAAAAGAAAACTGGCATTTCTTTATTTATTCAACAAAATAAAAGCCGTCACCCTTGATAAGGTAACGGCCTAAATCATTTACTTTTTTGAAAAAGCCTCTTCGGATAATTCCTTAAAGAAGTCGTATTCCAGAATTACACTGATACGCATTAACAAGCGTACGTCCAAGCTTTTACGCTTAAAAATGTTATAAACATTAGTGCGTTCGCAGGGAATTTGCGATGCCAACCAGGCTGCTGAGCGTCCCTGCTTCCTTAGAATTTCTTCGATGTGCTTACCTATATTCATCTGTCTCTGTCGGTGTTGGTTAATTACTCATTAACTAATCGTCGGCAAAGGTACGGAATAAATTCCAATATATCAGCACTTTATTGTAGAAATTATTTTTGCAACTAATCAAATTTTAACGCTTTTCCTATAGATGCGTTAGGTTGTTGAATATGTATCAACGAACAAACGGTGGGTGCTATGTCCGTAATATGCACTTCCTGAGGGTCATTTCCTTGAGGAATATGCCATCCGTAGAATAGTAGTGGAATATGCGAATCGTAAGGGTTCCACTCACCGTGTGTTGTACCTTTTGGTGATGACCAAGAACCATATTCATAATAACCTGGTTCTGGAACTATAAAGATTTCACCACTCCGATGATAGTTGTAACCTAATAACAATCGATCACGTATCACTAGTGGAATAGAAGAAGTAGCAATTTTCTCACCATCAACTACAAATGCCAGATGTGGTGACTGCTGTAGGAATTCGATTATTACATCTTTAACACGCTGATAGTCGAGTCCTTGTTGTTGAATACTTCTCTTATCCAAGAACACCCGATAGTCAATAATTCCAAGGATAACTGGTTTTGTATTACCTAAACGATTAACGATATATTGATCCAAATCTTTCCTCAGTGGCTCAGAAAGCCATTTTCCTGCATGTAAGTGATGATCCATCATATACTGAGAATTATGAACGGCACCATGATCGGCTGTGAGAAAAACAAGATAATTACCTTTACCAACAAGTTCATCCAGGCTTTTAAAGAATCGAGCAATATCTTTATCCAATTCCAGATAGGCCTCATCAATCTGTGTACTCTTAGGACTCCATTTGTGTCCTATCACATCCGTATGCGAGAAACTGACACACAACATATCCGGCACATCACCCTGACCTAATTTTTCTCCTTTTATAGCTGCGATAGCCATATCAACGATCAAAGTACCTGTCAAAGGTGAAAGTCCAACATCTACACTCAGTTTTTTCAATTGATTGTTTTGAGCCATCTGTTTGTTTACATCCTTAACCCACTGAGGCAAATCATTCATATAATAGGTACTGGTAACAAACTGTCCGTTTTTCAAGTCAAGCCAATAAGCAGCATTTGCCGTATGACCAGCAGGCAGAATAGCAGCACGATCCTTATAAGATATACCAATTACCTTGGAACGGAAATCGTTATGCAGGCGCAGTTGATCACCAATTGTAGTAGATAACAAATTGACTGGGGACATTTGTCCAACCCTCTTATTGTCTGTTCCTACAGTTGACACCGTACTGTCGCCACAACAATAAGTTCGTTTACCATCTACAAAAAAGGTATTTCCACAAATACCGTGAAAAGCCGGAGTTGTTCCTGTATAAGCGCTTGTGTGACCTATAGCAGTAACCGTTGGAATATAGTTAATCATACAATTATCGTAACTATATCCTTCGTCAATCATCTTTCGGAATCCTTCGCGCGTAAACCTATTATAATAATATGAAAGATAATCCCATCGCATCTGATCTACGACTATACCAATCACCAGTTTTGGTTGTTCTCCAAACTGAGGTCGATTATTATCTGCTGACACATGAAAAACGGCAAGCATCAGCATTATCATTAGGGATATTTTTTTCATACTATCTAAAACGTTCTATAACTTCTAAACACATACGACTATTATGGTATGGACACTTCCAGAAACCAGCTTTGTCGTCCACTGTATTTAAAGATCCATCAGGATGACGACTCCAATGCCATTCACCATTCTCATAATCTATCAGATTGTCCTTGATATACTGCCAACAACGCTCTGCATGCTGAAGTGCTTGTTGGTCGTTGAAATGCTGGTAGATATTCATCCATCCAACCACATTTTCAGCCTGTACCCACCAATGCAGGTCATCATCCACATGGCCCGTATCAAGGTTTGCCTCATGGATCATCGAGCCGTCTGGACGCAACCCTTTTTCTGAAGCCTTTGCTACTGCCTGTACAATAGGTTCCATTTTTTCCAGTACATCTTTGTCGCCTAATACCAAAGCAGCTTCATGCATCAACCAAGAACACTCAATATCATGACCATAACTTTCCAGATGTCCAGCACCACGTGTCCAATCCATTTCAAAGAAGAGGTCAAGATGGTGGGTCTCAGGGTTTAGGATACGATCGGTAAAGATGGAGATTATATTACGCAATGCAGCCTCCACGCGACAGACGGTCTCTTGCGGCACAGTGACTTCTACAGGCAATACAGCCCCAAAGGCTGGTACATAGCTGCACGAAGCGGCATTGTGAAACTCCTTGAGACAACGCAACAAGTTGGCATAAGGCTCAATGATATGAAGATGGGTATTCTGCGACTTAGGATAGTTGGCGTCAAGCTCCGAAAGACGCATATCGGCAATGGTTCCCCACTCTCTGGTGCATGCCTCGATATAGCCGTTGTACTGGTGATCGAGAGCATGCTCCTCTATACAATCAAAAAGCTGGAGGGCACATTCGAGGGCCTCGCGATCTCCCGTAGCCCGCGCATACTCTGACATTCCGTAGATAGCGAACCCAATAGCATAGAACTGCTTCTTGGTATCTAACGGCTGTCCCTTGTAGTCTACACTCCAATAGACGCCACCATACTCACGGTCTATGAAATGGTCGAGAATATAGTCTTTGGCACGAGTAGCCATCTCAAGATACTCGGGTTTCTTCAGCACACGATAGGCAGCCGAAAAAGACCACAGGATGCGAGCGTTGAGGATGGCACCCTTCTCGGCATCGGCATGCAGCTGCTCTTGGGCATCGATTCGCCCATAGAAGCCGCCATTCTCGCTGTCTACCATCTTATCCTGCCAAAAGCGCAGGATGTTGTTCTCCACAACATCCTGCATTTCCTGTTTCATGGTTTCGATATCCATAATTAATCTTCTATTGCGCGAATTTTCTTCAGTTCTGCATTAATTTCATTAACACGTTCAGTAGTAAGTGGATAGAACCACACTACACACATAGAGAGTAACGCTACACACGCTGGAATGAAGCTCATCAACCAGCGCAAACAAGTAAGAGCATCTGCAGGTTGAGCTATACCCTGTGCTAACTGGGTGGCATCGGTAATATAGCCAAAACCATCCAACAACCAGAGTACTGCTGCACCACCTATAGCACCACCAAACTTCTGAGCCATAGAGCTAGATGAGAAGATCAAGCCAGTAGAAGCTGTCTTGAATTCCAACTCGGCATAGTCACTGACATCGGCATACATACTCCAAACCAGCGGAGACATAATACCTGTCAATATGGAAATCAGAATCTGGAAGATTAACATCATCCAATAACCTGTTGGCGTACAAGGAATAAAGTAGAACAAAATACTCAACACAACAAGTGAACCATTCACCAGAATAAAGGTGGTCTTCTTACCAAATCGTCCAGAAATAGGCACACAAGAGGCAACACCTACCATGTTAGAAACCTCACCTACACCAAGGAACAATCCTGCATAGAAGGCAAACATCAATCCGAAGAATACCAGATTAACATTGCTACCTATAATATCTTGGAAGAAATATGCTACTGTTGCACCACGAACGGTATTGAACAGATTGAAGCAAAGTGCAGCACCAATAAGCAACCACCAAGGTTTGTTTGAAAGCAAAGCCTTGAAGTCACTACCAACGCTCACTGTAGAAACCGTCTTCAAATGTTCCTTCGTCATCACGAAGCAAAGAATGAACATCACGAAACAGGCAGCTGCAATAACCACCATTGCCCAGAACCAACCTTTTGGCGTATTGTAACCACCCATCAGATTGGTCAAAGGTTCCCATAGGAAGAGCGAGATGAACGAACCTCCATAAGCAAAGAACATACGGAAGGATGAGAACACCGTTTTTTCGTTTGTATCATCTGTCATCACACCCAACATGGCACCATAAGGCACGTTGATACCCGTATATACCGTCATCATGAGGATATAGGTGACATAGGCCCAAATCAACTTTCCACCATAGTTCAAATCCGGCGTCGTGAACAACAGAATACCACAGATAGAGAAGAAGGGAGCCACCCATAACAGGTAGGGGCGGTATTTACCCCATTTTGTGTTAGTGCGGTCTGAAATAACACCCATCATGGGGTCACTGACAGCATCCCATATACGAGTTACCAACACCAACACACCAGCATCTACCAACGACAATCCGAAGATATTACTATAGAAAAAAGGCAGATAATAAGAAAAAATCTTCCAGAACATGCTTGACGACATGTCGCCAAAACCATATCCAATTTTCTCTGATAATTTAGATTTAGCCATTTTGCTTATTTTTTGCGATTAACTTCTTAATGGTTTCAACTGATGCTGCTGTGTAGAGTCCATCTTCAGGAGTGTTCATACAATAGTCAATCAGTTTGTCAATGGTTGAGGTGGCTACATGCATTCGTGTGTCGGCTGATGCGTAATAGATAAACACTTTGCCATCTTCGTCAGCTATCCAGCCGTTGGCAAAAGCCACATTCATTACGTCGCCCAAATACTCATCGCCAGTAGGTACAAGGAAGAATCCACCAGGTTGTGCAATCACCTTGGTAGGATCTTCTAATGATGTCATATACATATAGAGTACATAGCGAAGTCCGTCAGCTGTGGCACGAACGCCATGAGCCAGATGCAGCCATCCTTTCTTGGTTTTGATAGGATGAGGGCCTTCACCATTTTTCACTTCTGTAATAGTGTGATAATGACGAGCATTGATAATCTTCTCATCCTTCACTTCTGCATGAGTAATATCATCTACGAGAGCCCAGCCTATACCACCGCCAGAACCTGTATCAATAAATCCATCCTGAGGACGGGTATAGAACGCATATTTGCCGTCAACAAACTCTGGATGCAACACCACATTACGCTGCTGACTCTTTGTCTTCAAATCAGGCAGACGTTCCCAAGTTTTCAAATCTTTGGTACGAGCAATACCTGCTGTAGCTGTAGCGGCACTCAAATTACCTGGTTGAGAATCGTCATGACGTTCAGCACAGAACACACCATAAATCCATCCGTCCTCATGCTGGGTGATACGCATATCGTAAATATTAGTAGCAGGTATCACGTCGTCAGGCATTGTAATCGGTTCTTCCCAGAAACGGAAGTTGTCCACTCCGTTAGGACTCTCAGCCACAGCAAAGAAAGATTTACGATCGGCTCCTTCCACACGTACTACCAAGCAATACTTTCCATTCCATTTGATAGCTCCTGAGTTCAATGTAGCATTCATCATGATGCGCTGCATCAAGTATGGATTATCCTTTTCATTGAAATCATAACGCCACTCTAAAGGAGTATGGTCGGCTGTCAAAATGGGATATTTATATTTGTCATAGATACCATTGCCCCATTCAATGGGTTCGTTCTTACGCGTCAGCAGTTCTTCATGATGAGCTCGCAACGCAGCTACTTTTGCTTGAAAATCACTCATAGTTTTATCGTTTTATACTATTTAATATCTTTTGAAAAGAGAATCTTGTCATTGGCATAGAAGTCCTTAAAGTACTGAGCATCAGGCTTTGAAGGTGAAGGTCCAAACCACTCATCCTTATAGTTACGCCAAACGAGCAGATAACTAATGGGGAAGCCCTCTACTGTTGGTAACAGCGTTGAAGTCCACCACGTTGGTTCTGTAAGATTCTTCATGCCACACTCTGTCAGCGCAGGAATCAAGTTATGAGCTTTTGCCACCTCGCAGAGCACGGTCAGGTTTTGTTTACCGCGTTCGATAAACTTATCTTTCTCTTCAGGAGTCCACTGATAGCCATCCAATCCCAGCATATCTACTCGATCGTCACCAGGATAGCGATCCATCAAACGCTCAGCAGTCAGGTTGTCCTGCATACCAGGAGAATAAGACCATACCAGATTGTCGAAACCATCTGCTTTCAGTTTATCTTGCAACATATTCCAGAGAGCCTTGTACTCCTCAACAGTGCACAATTTCTCACCCCACCAGAACCAAGAACCAGAATTCTCGTGCCAAGGACGGAAGATGATAGGAATTTTCTGTCCATTATCGTCTGTCAGCGTAGCGAGGAAATCAGATACTCGCTGCATCCATCCTTCAAACTTCTCATGGAACTCGCCACCAGGCAATATTTTCTTAACAACAGCAGAGTCGGTAACATCCCAAGCTGTTCCTTCTGGGAATTTCTGACCAGCCCATCCGCCGCCATCAATCGTAGTAACAGGATTACGAGGATGCCAGCTCAACGTGATGATACCACCACGACGATAGTGGTTCTTCACCTCTTCAGTCATACGCGTAAAGGGCACACTATCCAAGTTTTTCTTGTCACCCATCTCGATGCCTCCAAGGTCGAAGCCCATGATGGCAGGATAGTCACCACACACGTTTTTCACATCACTGGAATCTTTGTCATACTCCCATGTAAGACCATACATCGGATCGTCCTGATGACCAAACATGATGCCTCGCTTCTGGAGAGAATCCAGACGACTCAACAATTGCTGAGCCTTTGTCTGTTCAACTTCTGCTTTCTTTTGTCCTGTACAAGCAACAATAGCGATTGCTGCGATTGCTATAGCAAAAACCTTTTTCATAACTTTATTTCAAATGCATTTGTTTCAACATCCAGTTTTCCCACTCATCCCACTGCTCTTGGAACCAAAAGTGCCATGTGGCCTGATAGGGCTTTATTTCTTTAGGTCCTTTCACCGTATTATAGGTTGCCCATGCAGTTGTGGGGGGCACTACATCATCATTATAACCAAACGAGAACCAACCTTTCTGCTGATCAGTAATCAGTCGAGCAAAGTTGACGCCGTCATAATAACGTGATACCTCTATCTTTTTCTCCTGTCCTTTCCCTTTGTTCCAATAGAAATAATGGGGCCAACCACAAGCAACACCCTGCAATGAAGCAGTATGGTCGCAAAGGGCTGCATGCACAGGAGCATAGAAGGTAATACGCTTATCGAGTGCGGCTGTGGCGAGTGTAAGGAATCCACCTTGACTCGAACCAGACACACCCAGTTCTTGATGGTTCCAAGGGGTGTATTCGGCTATATAGTCAAGGGCTCGAATACATCCGATGATGACACGCTTATAGTACATCTTATCACGATCATCCATATTGAATTCCCAATAGCCCATTAAGGCGCCATTGAAGACGTCGTCATAGACCTTCTGCTCCATTGTGACAGGAATACCATGAATACCGATTTCCAGAGTGATAGCACCCTGCGAGGCTGTATAAACATCGCCACCATAAGGACGAACGCCAGCCCCAGGCACTCTCAGCAATGCCGGATATTTGCCTTCCTTGACGGGGACGCAAAGAATTCCATAAGTACGATAGTTCCCTTGAATATTTTGGAACGACACCTCATAGACGTTTACATCCTTTGTGCAACGCTCAGGCAACAGCCGCTTGGTTGGGTTCAAATCAACTTTACGGGCTTCTGCGATAGATTTTGTCCAGAACTCCTCAAAGTCGTTAGGCATGACGGTTGTTGGTTGCAACTTCTCTGGTGAGAAGGCTGCTCCACATGCCCCTTTATATTCCTTTCCGTCCACATACGCTTTTACATCTACGCGATAGAAACCAGGCTTGGTCATTTTGCCTTTCAAAGTCAATGTACCATCTTTCAGTACTACTTTCTGTTTCTTCACGTCCTGATACATCTCAGGGCCTGCTTCGTAATCGACAGTTACATTATTTAATAATGTGGCAGAACGCGTTACACTGATTTGAAATGTTGCTGTCTCGCCAACAGTATATTGCCAATCCTGATGGTCAGGCACAACATTTACCTGAATCTCACTACCACGTATCTGTGCCTGCATAGCCAACAGACAGGTTGTCAACAACAGCAATAATGTCTCAATACGTTTCATAGTCTTACAAAATAGTTTTAACTGTAGTAATAATCGCTTGCAAAGTTAGCATTATTTTTTTAATAATTGCCAAACTTTCTTTTTTTATCTCGAATAATTAAAATAATTTCTATTTCACACGACTCATTCTGTCCACTTGTGTACGTATCACGTCCAGAGTAGTGGTATCGGTAGCAAAGACAGAATTTAATCCTTGCGCTTCCTGAGCAGGGTCGTTGGTATAGGGATCGCCCACTTGCCACTGTTCGTGCTTAGGAACAGCAAAACCGCCCCAACCCCAGAAATTACAACCGGCAAACTTACCGCCACTTTCTGCGTTATCAGCTACAAGAGAGAACACATATTCATAATAGCCGTCACGACCCTTAGTGGGGGTATCCAAACTAAACTTGAAGCCATCACGTGGATAACCGAATTCCTCCATGACAAGTGGTTTTCCCAAACTGTCGCATACAGCCAAATGCTCGTCAATATACTTTTTGGTATTCTCGCATGCTTTAGGCAGATGTTCTATAAGAGAATCAGGCTTAGCCCATCCCCAGTTATAAGGCCACAGGTGGACATTGCAATAATCGATGTTCTTGTCTGCACAAATACGTGTCCAGGCGCCTAAATCGTTTTCACATCCCCAAGAACCTTCACTACCAACAGAAATCAAATGGTTCTTATCCAAAGAGCGAATCAGCGCAGAAGCCTCAGCGAGCCATTTTTCAAATGCAGGCAAAGCCTCTTTAGAGAAAGCACGAGGCTCGTTGCCTATCTGCCAAGACATGATAGCCGGGTCTTCTGTATATTTCAAACCTGTATAGCGATTGGTTCTACTGATAATAAACTTCACGTAGTCGTAGAACAACTGATGTGCCTTTTCATTCGTCGCGTATTTACTCATAGCCTGCATGAAAGCAGAATAACCTACTTCGTCAGGACGAGGTTGCTTACCTTCACCAGCATGTTCGAGATAGAAACCATAGCCCCCACTCCATTCCCATGAATTATTCAGATAGAGCACAGCCACCATATCACGCTTTCCCATCTCCATCAGCAGATAGTCAAGACCTGCCAAAATCGTATCATTATACACACCTGGGGAAATCTGGAGTGTAGGCTCTACCTTCGTCTTCACGCCTCGCTCGCCATCTGAGCCTACCAGAACACGAAGGTTGTCGATACCCATACGTTTCATAGCGTCCAACTCACGACCCAAACGGGCACGATCGCCGCCCTGACCTTCAGAGCCAAGGATAGCACCATACCAGAAATTGGTGCCCACGTAATAATAGGTACGGTCACCACGCATAAAGTGACCATCTTGCACTCGAACAAACTCCCTCTCAACACTCTGTTTCTGTTGACAGGCGACCACCATCGTGGCAGTCATCATTAGTAGCAATAGTTTTTTCATGTTAGTATTGGTTTTTAATTCAATTTCTTATACATTTTTCAGCATGATGCTGCAAAGGTAATGCAAAACTTTGAAACTACCAAAAATTTGCGCCCTAACTAGGGAAAAAATTTTCCCACGCCTACTAGCAATTTTTTCCCTCTTTTTGATGATAGCTTATCAGACCCTCCATAGGGGTACGCAAGATGGTTCCGAGTGCAAAATTTTCTTTACATGCAGCTTCTGCCAATTCTTCTTGGAAATAATGTGCGATACTTCCGATAGCATGAATGGACAGGTCATGACGCTGATATTGCTGAACATTCCGCTGAAAGAACAAACGGAAATTATCAACCACCATTTGTCGTAATGGTTCAAAGTCAAGATGCTGATGGATAAAGGTAGAAGTGGAGGCCAGGAATCGGTTGGCAAGTGGCTCCCTATACACTTTATTGATAATAGCAGGCATCGTCAACTTGGTTTCTTTTAAATAGGCAACTCTGACATCAGAGAACGCAGGGTCTTTGAAGATGGCATTCATAAACAATTTGCCAAGAACGGCACCACTTCCCTCGTCGCCAAGGATGTATCCGAGTGGAGGCGTATTCTGTATGATTTTTTCACCATCATAAAGACATGAGTTTGCTCCTGTACCAAGAATACAAGCTATACCAGCTTCCTGTTGGCAAAGGGCACGAGCCGCAGCCATCAGATCGCTGTGCACTTCCACATTCTGTGGTGAGAAGAACTCGCTCAATATCTGTTTCATCATAGGAGCATGAGCCGGCGTACATCCACTGCCGTAGAAATATACTTGAGTATTAGAAAGAAGTGGCGTTTCCAATACACCCGAATTAATAAGTTGCGCACGAGGGAATGTTGACAAGTGCGGCATCATTTCCTGCCCCAGTATCTGGCGAATGTCAGCTGGCGACTGGTGAATAGGAGTGATGCCTTGTGTTGTAAACGTAGCTACAATAATACTGTCAGAATGTCTGTCTCCATCGTGAAGGAGTGTCCAATCGGTTTTGGTACTTCCGCTATCAGCTATAAGTTTCATTTGGTCTTGATATTCTAATTTTTTGCAAAGATACGAAATAATTGAGAAAGATGAAATGAGTTTTGAAATATTTTTTCTAACTTTGCACGAAATTTTAGAAGAAGACGATGAAGAAGCTTATCCTCATATTGATTTTATTGATAGGAACTCTCCAAGTACACGCTGTGCTGAAAGAGAAGGATCTACCCCAGACACTACAGATTCTGCGTACTGAACTGACAGATTATCATCGTGAATTGTCAGACCAGATAGAAATGAACAAAATCCAGAGGGAACAGATTCGCGACCAGCTCATTTCCATCATGAAGCGCGCCAATCAAAGTTCGCTGATGCTCTATTCGCAGAAACACGAGTATGTGTTCGATCTCACCTATGCATGTCATGAAGCCACAGAACTTTACCACGAGTTCCACAGGCAGCAATTGCCTTTCAAATCCTTCATGAACAAGGCCGAGGGCGAGATTGCTCGTTACGACTCGCTGATAGTCAGTTTGAAAGCTATGCCCCAAAGCATGCTGGACGATAAAACCAAAACGGATAGGAACGTTTGCCTGACCTTAGCCACCAGCATCCGTAATTCGTTAGCTGAAAATCGTGAGACCTTAGGGGAATACATTCAGATTTATAAGAACACCGACTTACGCTTGTCGCGTTTGAATGACTACGCCAATAAGCGCTACAACGAAATTCAGCAAAATATATTTATTAATGGTGGTGAAAACTATCCTACTCTGTTACAGCGCATTGGTATCCGATGGAAATCCATGAAAGAAACGATGGAGAAGAAATACCACCTCAACCAGTCTGCTGACGAAGAAGAGTCACAATGGAGTTCTGAATGGGTGTTCGGAATGTTTTTGGGCACAATTATCTTCTTTATTATAGTAGGAGCGTTATGTTTCCTCTTCTTCAAATTCCTGTTGCCTGCACGCTATAAGACCGAGGATTTCAAAAAGAAGCAATCCCTCATCGTGATGGCTGCTACCACGATTACTTTTGCCATCATACAAGGCATCCTGATGAATAATTCCACACAGAACTTCATCTCGATGGCATCTTCTTTATTGGTTGACTACGCTTGGTTGCTTGGCGTCATTGTCGTCTCACTGTTGTTACGTGTAAAAGGCGACCAAATCAAGAGTGCTTTTCGCATTTACACACCATTGTTAGCCATCAGTCTTCTGGTCATCATCTTCCGTATCATCCTGATACCCAACGAGGTTGTCAATATATTCCTGCCCCCTATTCTGCTTATCAGCGCCCTTTGGCAGTGGAGTGTCATCACAAGGCACAACCAGAACATTCCCCGTTCTGATATGTTCTATAGCTACATTTCCCTCATCGTCTTCATCACCTCAGTAGTTTGTTCGTGGATGGGCTACACACTGATGGCCGTACAGATGCTGATTTGGTGGATGATGCAGTTGACGTGCATATTGACTATTACTTGTGCGCTGCAATACCTCAAACTATATGGCATCAGGCACCATTTTGCAGAGAAGCCTATCACCCAAACGTGGGCTTACGATTTGCTCTATCAGGTGATATTACCCATCGCAGGAGTAGTCTCTGTAATGGTCAGCATTTACTGGGCAGCCGAAGTCTTCAACCTAAGCGACTTGTGCTGGAAAATTTTCAACACCAACTTTATCAATCTTTCTAATTTGAAAGTCAGTATCATATCGTTGGCTATCGTCGTTAGTTTGTGGTTCTTCTTCAAATATGCCGCCAACACCATTCTCCTTTTAATGAGAATGCACTATCAAATAAAGGATGCATCGACAGCTGCCAGCCGCGAAGTGATGGGCAAGAACGTCATTCAGGTCATTGTTTGGGGAGCTTGGTTCCTTATTACGATGAGCATATTGGGCATTTCGCTGGCCTGGCTGATGGTTGTCACTGGAGGTTTGTCCACAGGTATTGGTTTTGCTTCTAAAGACATCATCGAAAACATCTACTACGGCATCACGCTGATGGCTGGTCGCATCAAGGTAGGCGATTGGATTCAGGTGGACGGCACAATGGGTAAAGTAACCAGTATCAGCTACACCTCAACGGTTGTTGAGTCGCTTTATGGCGAAATTATCACATTCCAGAATTCCCAACTATTTACTAAGAACTACAAGAATCTGACACGTAATCACGGATACGTCTTGGCTGTTGTTCATTATGGTGTAGCCTATGGCAGCAATTTACAACAAGTCATCGAACTGGTTGATACCGCTGTCAACCAGATGAAGCACAAGTGGATGGACAAATCCAAGAAGGCTAAATCTGTTGTCGGCGAGTTAGGCGATTCCAGTGTCAATCTGAAAATGTTTGTATGGGCAGACGCCCCCAAACAGTCGTATGTAGTCAGCGATGTCCTCAATACTATTTACGATACGTTGAACAAGAATGGCATAGAAATACCCTTCCCACAACAAGACGTACATATTAAATAATGAGAATTTTCGCACTTTTATGCAAATTATTTGATAAAAACTAAAAATATTTGCAGAAAATGACTATCTTTGCAGGAAAATGTCTACTACAAAGATGAAAAGTACGTTTATAGCAGGTCCATGCGTCATTGAATCAGCAGAGTTGCTCGATACAGTAGCAGCAAAACTGGTGACTATTAATCAAAACCTGGGGACTGACATCATATTCAAGGCTTCCTTTGACAAGGCCAATCGCACCTCTATCAGATCGTTCAGAGGACCTGGTCTTGACAAGGGGCTTCAAATGTTGAGCGACATCAAGGAGAAATACGGGTTGAGGTTGCTTACCGATATTCACGAATCATGGCAAGCAGAACCTGTGGGACAGGTTGTTGATGTGATACAGATTCCTGCTTTCCTCTGTCGCCAAACGGATTTGCTCGTAGCTGCGGCAAAAACTGGAAAAACGGTAAACATCAAGAAAGCTCAATTCCTCAGCGGGCTCGATATGCGCTACCCTGTTGAAAAAGCCCGTGATGCTGGTGCCAAGGATATTTGGTTGACAGAAAGAGGCAATATGATGGGCTATAACAATCTTGTTGTGGATTTTCGTAATATCCCTGATATGCTGGAATTTGTGCCCACCGTTATTATGGATTGCACCCATAGCGTTCAGCGTCCTGGAGGTGCTGACGGCAAGACAGGAGGCGACAGACGTTTTGTTCCCCAAATGGCATTAGCCGCCAAGGCCTTTGGCGCAACAGGTTATTTCTTTGAAGTTCACCCTGACCCCGACAAGGGACTGAGCGACGCAGCTAACATGCTGGAATTAGATAAGTTAGAACAATTAATTGGTAAGTTAAAGTGACTGATAAAGAGAACGCCATACAATGCATCAAGGATGAGGCAGAAGCTGTGCTTGGCCTGATTCCCAAGATTGACGACAACTTCGAACAAGCTGTCAACTTGATGTTGCACTGCAGTGGAAAAGTGATAGTGACTGGTGTAGGAAAGAGTGGACATATAGGAGCTAAGATTGCTGCCACATTGGCATCGACAGGTACTCCGTCTTTCTTTATTAACCCACTCGATGTCTTCCACGGAGACTTAGGAGTCATGTCAAAAGGAGATGTCGTGCTGGCTATATCCAATTCTGGACAAACTGACGAATTGCTTCGCTTCATTCCTATGGTGTTGCATATGCAGATTCCTATCATCGCTATGAGCGGCAATCCACAATCACTGTTGGCTAAGTATTCCACCTGTCATTTGAACGTGAGTGTGGAAAAGGAAGCCTGCCCTTTGAATCTGGCTCCTACCAGCAGTACGACAGCCACTCTGGTTATGGGTGATGCTCTGGCTATTGCCTTGATGAATAAGCGTCATTTCCAGCCTCAGGACTTTGCCCAGTTCCATCCAGGAGGCGAACTCGGAAAACGGCTGTTGACTACGGCTCAGGATGTGATGATTACCGAGAATCTGCCCATCCTAAGTCAGGAGATGAATCTCGGCGAAGCCATCATCTTGGTAAGCAAAGGAAAACTGGGACTTGGTGTTGCCATTGAGCAAGGTCATATTGCAGGTATTATTACCGATGGAGACATCCGTAGGGCTATGGAACGGTGGAAGGCTGAGTTCTTCAACCGTACGGTCAAGGATATTATGACCAGTACTCCAAAGACCGTTTCCCCTCAGACGAAAATCTCTGAGATACAGAAAATAATGAATAAGAACAAAATACATAACGTTCTGGTTGCTGACGGTGACAATAGACTTTTGGGTGTTGTCGACCGCTATGCTTGTATATTATAGGTGAAAATAAAACAGGTTATGAAAGGACTGAAGAAAATAGTATTGATGCTGATGCTTACACTGCCTCTGGCTGCTGCAAGTATCTATCTGTTTAAGACACTTGACATCAAAGACGGACTGACCAGCAGTCAGATTAACTGCATTTTGAAAGATGGTCGCGGATACGTATGGTTTGGCACGCCAGCCGGACTTTATCGCTATGACGGATACACTTTCAGGTATTTCCAAAGTAACTCACAAGACGGATCTTCCTTACCCGATAGTTATATTCTGAGCATACAGGAAGCCTTGGACGGTAACCTTTGGATTCTGACGTCAGCCGGCTATTGCGTGTATCACCCTCAAACAGAGACCTTTGAGCGTGATATGAAACAAGTATTGGGACGAATGGGAATTGAAGGTCAACCTAATGTTGTATTCTTCGATCGCCATAAAAACCTATGGGCATCTATCCCCAACAAGGGTGTTGTGGCATACAACATGCAACAGCAATTGCTTTATGAATTTGGTTATACCAACGACAATCATGGTGTGCCTCAAGGAGTTATCTGCTCCATCGGTGAGTGTCGTGATGGTGCTATTATCGTTTACGAAGACGGTAGAATGGTTTGTTGCGACATCATGCACCAACAGCATACGGTATGGGCTACTGAACATATTTCCCAACAGCATCTGCGAAAGAGTACTTCTCTGAAAGTATTTGCCGACCAACTGGATAACGTTTGGCTCTACGGACAAGGTACACTGATGTGCTACAACAAGAGCACCAATGTCTGGGATACCAATATCGGCAATAGTCTTGGGCTGACCAGCATTGCCGTTGACCATAGTGTGAACGGTATGGCTCACGACCAAAAAGACAATATCTGGATTGGCACCGATAGGATGGGACTGATTCGCATGAATGTGAACACTCATGAATTTGAAACAGTACAACCTCACAACGGGCGTGACAATCAACTATCGCAGGACATCATCGGTATTCAGAGTGTCTATGTCGATGACACCGACCTGCTCTGGGTAGGTACCGAGAAATCAGGTGTTGCTTTTTATGGAGACAACATCTACAAATTCGAGGCTTCCTTTAACGGCGACGTCACAGCTATCGCACAGGATGTTGACGGCAATATGTGGTACGGCACCAGCGACAAAGGTGTAGTTGGCTTTGGCGGCACATTGGCAAGCCAAAAAGTATCTTGTATGACAACCACCCCAGACGGAAGCATTTGGGTAGGGTCACGCCAGAATGGTCTGACGCGTATCAAAGATGGCACTTCTACCATTTTCTCTGCCGCCCGTGACAGTATGCACACCCTTATCGACGATCACGTCAATGCGCTCACGAAAGATAACAGCGGCAACCTTTGGATTGCTACTAATGGTGGTCTTCAGGTTTACAATCCCAAGATGAACACCTTCTCTTCCTACACTCGAGAGAATGGTATGCTGAACACCAACAACATCACCTGCCTTCACTATGGTAAGAACAACACACTGCTTATCGGTACTTCCGAAGGAATGGTTATGCTGAACTTGTCTAACCGTGAAAAGAAAGTGTTCACTGGTAATTCGACGAATCTCAAAACCTTCACAAACAACTATATCACACAGGTTTACGAAGATTCCCGCGGTCTCATTTGGGTGGGTACTCGCGAAGGACTGAATGTGCTGAATGTCGTTACCGACTCTTTGAGTTACATAACTGAGAAGAACGGACTGTGCAACAATTCCATTTGCGGTATTACGGAAGACATCAGTAGCAACATGTGGATTACCACCAGTAATGGTATCAGTCGTATTGTAGTACAACGTAACAGAGACGAGGGAACTTTCGGCTATGGTCTATACAATTATGACACCAGCGATGGTTTGCAGAGCAATGAGTTCAACACAGGTTCTGTGCTCACCCGTGCTGACGGAACGGTTATCTTTGGTGGACTCTATGGTGTCAACTGGGTGCGCAGGGGCGATAAGGACGACAAGAACTCCCTACCCCTTGTCATGCTCACCCAGCTATTCATCGGCGAGGAAGAAATCATAGTCGGACATGAATACGACGGCAATGTGATATTGTCACAAGCGCTGAATGAGAGTAGCAAGATTGCGCTGAAAAACAATCAAAGTTCTTTCACCATCAAATTTGCAGCAGGTAACTACAACCAAGGCGAGCGCTTGCAGTTTATGTATTGGATGGAAGGTTTGGACCATGACTGGAGAAACGGAGATGCATTATTACATGGTGTCCGATTCAACAATCTGGGGAGTGGCAAATACACGCTTCATGTAAAGGCAGTTAGCGCCGACGGAGCCGTCAGCAACCAGGAACGTGTACTGGAAATCACAATAGACCGCCCTTGGTGGCTTACATGGTGGATGCTTTCTGTCTATGTACTGATAGCCATCATCATACTCGTCATCTGGCGCTTCGGCTACAAGAAAGTCAAGAATTATATGACACGTAAGCGCACGGTGGTTGACGAACTGAAACGCCAACGCGAAGAAATCAAGATTGCCAGCGACGAACTGCGCCAGCCTATGGCACGCATGACGACCATTATTGGCAATATGGCTGAGAAAGAGGCTGATATGGAAGGACGCGAACAGCTCAACTCGCTGCATTTCCAGATGCTTCAGGTGATTACCCGCATTTCTGAAATGCAAACCGTCTTGGAGAATCCTGAACAGAAAGCTGAGTCAACAGCGAAGGACCGTCTCGAACTGAACGATCAGGGAGAACTCAGTCTGCCATCTGCCGTTTCTACTCCTGAGTTGACGGCAACCATCCAGCCACTCCGTCTCGACAAGAAGACGCAGAAATTCATTGTTGTCTTCATTGACAGCAATCGTGAGTTCAATAGCTTCATGAACGCCCATCTGTGTGAAGTATATGATTTCCATGTTTACGACGATATTCGTCTGGCTATTCCTGACATTGAGTCGATGATGGCTGATTTGGTTATCTGTAAACAGGACATGAAACACATGACCGGTAGCGAACTCTGCAACAAGTTGAAGTCAGATTCACGCACACATAACATCAAGTTTGTATTGATGACTGACTCCGTACTGACACCAGAGATGATGAGCGACATGAATATCACGCTGGCGGCTGACGACTATCTGGCTAAGCCCTTCAATGTGCAGGAGGCTGTCATGCGCTTCAACCAGCTCATGGGCTTAGGACCTGTTGAGATGGCTCAGAACACTATCGAAGGACGAGAAACCCGTATGCTGGAAGGTCATAATGCAAGTATGACTACTGCCACAATGGTATATGATGACATCAAGGTGGATGACAAGCAGGAGCAAGAACAGGAACAGGAAACTCCAGCGGCAGAAGAACCAAAGGCACCTACAGCGAACACTTCTTCCACACAGGGCGGCGGCGTTTTGGCTCAACAGTTCTATGGTGAAGACGAGACGATCGGCAACTACTCCATGAACAATTTGATGGACCGCCAGTTAATGAAGAATGTTGAACAGTATGTGATACAAAACATGAGCCGCGGACAAATAAGTCTGGAAGAGATGGCTTCAGCTATGGGTATGGGACGCGTTCCGTTCTTCCATAAGATTCGCAGCATTACCACCAAGACGCCAGCTGAGATCGTGCGTGAGATTCGTTTGAAGCATGCCTGCATGCTCCTCACACAGACCAATATCAACATGAGTGAATTGGCTATTAATGTCGGGTTCAACACGGCAGAGAACTTTATCAATATCTTCAAAGACAAGTTTGGCATGACGCCACTTGAGTACAGACTAAAGAATAAGAAATAAAATGCTGCGAATCCTCTTTATCGCACTACTGATATGCATCACCCAATCAGCGAGCCCTCAAACGAGCGACTCGCTGATTGTGCATACGCTACGCTCCAAGAAAATCGTGTTCTCAGACAACAACAGTGTAACACTCCTGATGTCCGGACAGGCTAAGTTCGACGACATGTTCAATGCCATCCGCCAAGCCAAAAGCAGCATCCATCTGGAGTACTTCAATTTCCGTAACGACTCCATCGCCTCCTTGCTCTTTGACCTTTTGCGCCAGAAGCGGAAGGAGGGTGTTGAGGTGCGGGCAATGTTTGACGGCTTTGGCAACGATTCCAACAACCAGCCTCTGAAGAAGCATCACCTGAAAGCCCTGCGCGACGACAGTATTCAGATTGTAGAGTATGAACCCATCCGTTTCCCTTGGGTCAACAAGATTTTCGGACGTGACCACCGCAAGATTGTCGTTATCGACGGACAGATAGCCTATACGGGTGGTATGAATGTTGCCGACTATTATATTAAAGGTACAGAACAGGTTGGCGAATGGCGCGATATGCACTGCCGCATTGAAGGCGATGCCGTCAATGAATTGCAAAAGATATTTATCCGCATCTGGAACCGTGTGACTGGCGAGAATGTGCACGGCATCAAGTACTATCGTGGAGGCACTCCTACCAAGTTCGAAGGTCTGAAGCCCGACACCACCCAAACTGCGGGCAGCAAAATGGTGGGCATCATCAACCGTGAGCCGCACTACACTCCCAAGATTATGCGTCAGTTCTATATCAGTGCCATTGACGCCGCTCAAGATTCCATTAAGATCATCAATCCCTATTTTACGCTGATTCCCACCGTCACCCGTGCACTGACACGGGCATTGAAACGTGGCGTGAAGGTTGAGATTATGCAGTCGGCAAAAAGCGACATCCCGCTCACCCCAGATTGCGCCTATTATCAAGCCCATAAGCTCATGAAACGGGGCGCCATCGTATGGATGTACGAGCCAGGATTCCACCATTCTAAAATCATGATGGTTGACGGTCGGTTCTGCACCGTAGGCAGTACCAATCTCGATGCGCGCAGTCTGAAATGCGACTTCGAGGAGAATGCAGTTATCATTGACAAGTGCACCACACGCGAACTGGACGACATGTTTGCCCGCGACACCAAGAAGTGCTTCCTGCTCACTCCCGAATCGTGGGATCGGTTCCGCACGCCGTGGCAGAAGTTCCGTGGTTGGTTTGCCCATCTGTTAGCACCTTTATTGTAGTTTCTCTTATGCAGCGCAATACCGTCATATCCATCTGCAAGGCATTGGCCATTATCCTCATGGTCATCGGCCACGCTGAAGCACCAGATGTCATCAATCTCTTTCTCTACGAGTTCCATATGCCCGTGTTCTTCATTACGGCGGGCTATTTCTTTTCCCTTCGCTATCTTGACGACGAGGCTACTTTTGTCAAGAAGCGTCTCAAGGGGCTATATGTTCCGTTTGTGAAATGGTCGGTATTCTTTCTCATCATCCATAACTGGATGTTCGATCTGGGTATTCTCAACGAGCAGTATGGCAACTGGACGGGCGGTGTAACCCACCCCTACACGTGGCGACAGATACAGCAGAATCTATGGACCATCATCACAGCCATGGGCGGTTACGACCAGTTCCTTTGCGGAGCTTTCTGGTTCTTCCGCGGACTTTTGGTAGCCAGTATTGCATACCTTATTATATATAAGGGCATCAATGCGCTCATTGTCAAGACCAATCGCTGGCAATCCCACCGCGAGTGGATAGTACCGATAGCCGTCTGCATCACGATGCTGCTACTGGCTGGTTGGAAGACACTCTGGGGACTGCGCATCATTACGCTTATCCAGGGCGGTTATCGCGAAATCATGGGCTGTTTCTTCTTTGGTGTGGGTTTTCTGTTCCGCAAAACGGAACAGCACTATCGGGTGACGTGGTGGACGACTGCCGTTTTCGCCGTCATCGTCTATCTCTTCTCCAAGTATCTGACAGCCAACATGAACTGGCGCTCCACGTTCATCCAGTTTATCTCCCTGCCCGTTCCTGCCGTCTGCGGATTCCTGATGACCTACAACATTGCCACTTGGATTAACGGGCGCGAAGGAATGGTGAAGCGTTTCCTGATATTCTGTGGCGACAACACGCTGCCTATCTTCGTTTTCCATATCATCAGCTACAAATTGGTCAGTCTGCTGAAGATATGGTACTACGACTTGGACTTTGCACAGATAGGATGCCACATGGTGATTCACGACCATGCCAAGGACGATGCGTTCTGGATACTTTATACCATTGTCGGAGTGGGCGTTCCGCTTGCGTGGACCTGGTGCTACCGGCGCATTAAGACTTCACGGCAGACTCCATCATCATGATTTGAGGCTCGCTGACGGCATATTTTTCCAACAGCGTTCTGTCGAAGAAGAACCATTTCACTGCGTCATCCCCTCCTGCTGCCAAATACTTCTTAAAGCAATCAATCGCATCGTCAATCCTTCCTGAGAACCAAAGGCAGTAGGCATAGTTCTGCCAGTCCTCTGCATAGACATTCTCAACGTTGGTCAGTTTCTGATACAGCTTGTCCGCCTGTTCCAACTGGCGGCAACACAGGTGAGTCCACGCCAGCACACGGTTCACCTGCTGATTCTCCGGCTCTTCATAATTCAAGCGGTAAAGCAGTTTCAGGGCATCCTCGTACTCTTCCATGTGAATCAGGCAGAGGCTCTTATACAATAAATAGGTAGAATTGTCGGGATGCAACAGCAGCAAATCGTCGTAAGCACTCTCCGCTTCGTCGTAGATTCCCAATTCAAAAAGATTGCGCGCCTTTCCACGTAGCGCTCTCTCATTATTCGGCTCTAACTCCAGTGCCTTGTCGTACTGCCCTACCCATATATAATATTGTACGGAACGATGGTCCTCGCTGTAAGAGTCCAGCAACTGCCGGGCAGGCTCTTCCATTTTCTGTCGCTTCAGCAGCCGCACTATCTGGTCTTTGTAAGACTCCAAAGGCGAGCCGGTGAACAGCGATTTCCTGAAGAACTCGCAACGGCCCAGGAAAGCATGGCTCACTTCAAAAGGATTCTCAAACTCATGGCGGTTGGGATATAGGCGGAAGAAGCGATACAAGTCCATCAGGTATGACCGGCGGATATAGGCTGGCGATGACAGTTCCTCCTCGGCTATTTCGCCCATCGTTGCCTCGCCCTTGACCAACATCTGTCGCATGTTCTCGGGTATCTGGTCCATTACCTGCTGAAAGGCAATGACAAACGAGTATTTGTCGCTGTCGCAGAATGGTCCCACATGCATCATCTTCAACAGAAATTTATTCTCTTTCAACCGCTTGACGAAGTGGATAATATCGGGATGTTGGAAGAAGAACGGGGTGAACCAGTTGCAGATGTCGTAGAAAAAAGGAAAGCGCTTCATCTGCGAGAAGCCGCCAAAATAGATGTCGGAGCCCTGTTTCTGCATATCCATCATGCGCCCGAACGTAGCCTCCAGTTTCTCCATGCGCTGTTCGGAGGCTTCGGGGTGCAGAATGTCTTCCATCGGGTCTTCTTCCCGTTCCACGAGGCCGAACTGCGTCACCTGAAAATTCTGGTTCTTCATCAGGTCGGGCATGATTTCCTTCTGGATGGTATTCGTATCTTTCTCGGCATTCAGACTGAATATCAACTGCATCTGCAGCTCAGTGAGTTCCTCACAGACTTTCTTCGACTTGAGCAGCTGCAACACCATTTCTGCCTGTTCGGGATAGACCTTCTGCAGGTCGTCGTTGAGCGCAAGCACCCAACCCACCAGTGCACGCTGACGCACGGTTTCTTCTTTCGACAACCGATACACGTTCAGCAGTATGCGGAATTTCACGATGTCATAGCGGTTCAGCAATGCAAGCGTCACCGCCGATACCAGCAGACGCTGGTCGTTGGCATCGACCGTAGGCGATATGAGCATTTCCTCGAAATCATGCCCTATGCCGTCGGACCACATTCTCGAAGTCAGCACATAATTGAAGACGGCTCTCATCTGTTCGTGATGCTCCTTGTAGAGTTGCTCGCTCTTTTGCTCTCTTACCTCCTCCGCTTCCAAGTCCAGCATGGCGACATTGCTCACGAAGTCTTCCAATTCCTTGCGGATGTTCCTGAGCGACCATTCCTGCCGTTGCATCCGCACGTGGCTGTAGATGCCCGACAGCGTGGGATGCGACATGATATGATAGTAGGCAGCCACATTGGCATACAGCACATAGCACCGCTGCAGGAGATACTGGTAGAGCTGCGCCTGCTGCGGGTCGTTGGCACCGCGCCGCCAATAGTCCTCCATCAGTGCATATTCTGTTTTCAGTTCATTCAGCCGTTCAGCAGTCTGCGGCTGCGGATAGGCTGCCAGATAAGTCTCCATCTCGGCAATCGCCATACCGACGTTTCCAGCATGCAGCTGGCTTGCCACCCGTTGCAGTTGCATATTCGTTTCTGTCATCCTTACTTCTTTTTAAGCCATTTCTGAGCAGTGTCGATGTCGCGCTGTCGGGGTCCCACGGCATGTTGGAACTTGATGGTGCGCGGCAATGAATCGACCACCGCTGCCGGCACCATACACTTATCGGCTATCAGATGGCGATAACTCTTGAGTCCTTTCTTATTAATCGAGTCGCAAGCTGCATTATACGCCTTGATGAAGAGGTCCAGTTGCTTGCTCCGTTCGGGATGGCGCATTTCCTGTTCGCGGAATACGAGCACACCCATCTGCATGTCCAGCTGTCGGGTGTCGAGCACGACGGGGTTCTTCGCCGTGCGTGCCATCGTGGCGAGCGGTTCTTCAAAGAACAGGGCGTCCATCATGCTGTTCTGCAGCATCTGCATGCGCACATCGATGTCGTTAATCTGAACGCGGAAAACGTGTTCATCGCGGAGTTTCACCGAGTCAACTATCAGGTCGCTCAGCATGTCGGTCACCGAGAATCGGGTCATCGCCACCATCTTGTCGTCCAACTGCTTCAGCTGGTGAATGCGCGAATTGCGGTTGGCTATCAACTGCCAATAGGTGTTCAACACGGAGACTTGACGCAGTTTCGTGCCGCGTTTCTCGATACATGCAACCCTCACCAGGTCGCTCACGCTGCCCTCTACGCGCCGACGCTCCAGGGCGGTATCGCAGTCGATGTAGGCCTTGAACGGTTTCAGACGCACGCCGCCGTTCAGTGTGTCGAACAGCTGGTGATATTCGGCAACATACATGGGCAGACAGCCCAGTGTGGGCATCACAGCCACCTTCAGTGCTGCCGAATCGCGTCGAAGCGCCTCCTTGCGCTGCTGGCGGTGCTGGCGCTTCGTCTCTTCGTACGACTGTCCGCAAGCCGCCAGAAGTGCCACACCAATAACGAAATAAATAATCTTCTTCATAATCAGAATGCAAAGATACACATTAAATTTCAAAAGAGAACAAAATCATTTCATTTCTTTGTGATACTAAAATATAAAATCAGTTTTTCTTGCAAAGTTATCCAAAAAGATATACCTTTGCAACAAGAATGAATGAATAACTAACCAACAGTATGAAGAAAGCATTATTGCTATTATTTTTATGCTCTGTTCAAATCATCAGTGCCCAACGCATCCGATTTAAGGAAGTAAACAAGCACATGATTGCAGAAGTAAGTGTGAACGAGAAAGTGAAAGTACGCACGCTGTTAGCTACGGGCTGTTCCATCACTGTGCTTGACAGCAGTTTTGTCGTTTCGTCAGGATTGGCATTAAACCTGACGCCATGCCATCACGCATTACGGCTGCCTGCCATTGGTAAAACACTATGGTGCTACCAGAAAATGGAGGATACGCTGTACGTCGATGGTCTGCGGAATACCAGACCGGTATATGTCGCCGATTTGAAAAAGGTAAGGAAATGGTTTAAAGACGGAGACTACAATATGGTGATGGGCAGCTGCTATATGGCAAAGGATGGCAGTCAGATGCTGACATTAAATATTGCTGACGGATATATAGAATATGGTAAGCGCGAATTACCCGAGAAGAAATTCAAGCGCGGCATCATGACAATTGACAAGAAAGGGCTCGTAGGAACTGACGCTCCGCTGCGCATCATGGATAGCAACTACAGATCGGGACAGATGATAGGAAGATTCTTCATTGACACGGGCAATGCCAACTTCTTCGCGCTATTCGGTAAAAGTGAAGGAGTGATAGAATCCCTCGACAGGCAAGGCTTTGAACTATTAGAAAGGTCGAAAAATGGAAAGGTCATCCAATACATCAAAATGGATTCTGCCGAACTGCTGGGCAAGAAAGTAAATATGGAAAAGAATGTTCTGCCGATTTTTCCAACGAAGGCTGGGAAGGAGTATGTAGGTTCCATAGGATACAAATTCTTAAGAGAAGTAGAGTTGGTATTGGATTATGACAATAATTATTTGTACATCAGATAATGGCAAAGGAAAAGGTAATGTATGTCTGCGAGAACTGCGGACAGGAATCAGCGAAATGGATTGGCAAATGTCCGGCTTGCGGGAAGTGGAATACGTTCAAGGAGATAAAAACCTCACCACAACCTCTCACGAAAGGAAGGGGCAGTTTCGGCAGCAGCGGAATTTCCGACCGCAGTCGCGATGCGGCACGGGTGCTGCGACTGCGTGATATTTCAGCGCACGACGACCCGCGCATCGACATGCACGACGAGGAACTGAACCGCGTGCTGGGCGGCGGACTGGTGCCGGGCAGCATCGTGCTGCTGGGCGGCGAACCGGGCATCGGTAAATCCACGCTCTCGCTGCAGACGATGCTCCGACTGCCAGAGAAGCGTGTGCTCTACGTCAGCGGTGAGGAAAGCGCCCACCAGCTGAAAATGCGTGCCGAGCGCCTCGCGACCAGCGCCGTGATCGGCGATTCCATCGCCGATAATTTCCTCATCCTCTGCGAAAATTCCCTCGAATCCATCTTCGACCATATCCGCGAGACGCAGCCCGACATGGTGGTCATCGACTCCATTCAGACCATCGCCACCGAGGATGTCGAGTCGAGTGCCGGCTCGATTGCCCAGGTTCGCGAATGTGCCGCGGCACTGCTGCGCTTCGCCAAGTCGAGCGGTGTGCCCGTCATACTGATAGGCCACATCACGAAGGAGGGCACGCTGGCAGGACCGAAGATTCTGGAACATATCGTGGATACCGTCATCCAGTTCGAGGGCGACCAGCATTATATGTACCGCATCCTGCGAAGCATCAAGAACCGCTTCGGCTCCACGTCGGAACTGGGCATCTACGAAATGCAGCAGACGGGACTGCGGCAGGTGTCGAACCCCTCGGAACTGCTGCTCACCGAAGACCACGACGGGCTCTCGGGCGTAGCCATCTCGTCGGCAATAGAGGGGGTGCGGCCGTTCCTGGTCGAGACGCAGGCACTGGTATCTACGGCGGCTTACGGCACTCCGCAGCGCTCCGCTACCGGTTTCGACCAGCGCCGTCTGAACATGCTGCTGGCGGTACTGGAGAAGCGCGTGGGATTCAAGTTGATGCAGAAGGATGTCTTCCTGAACATTGCCGGCGGACTGCGCGTGACGGATATGGCGATGGACCTCTCGGTGATAGCCGCCGTACTGTCGAGCAATGTCGATACGCCGATTGAGAGTGGCTGGTGTATGGCTGGCGAAGTCGGCTTGAGTGGCGAGGTTCGCCCCGTGGCGCGCATCGAGCAGCGCATCAGCGAGGCGGAGAAATTAGGTTTCTCGCATATCATCATCCCAAAATACAACCTCTCCGGCCTTAACCGCAAGAAGTTCAACATCGAACTCGTTCCCGTCCGTAAGGTCGAAGAGGCACTCAGAGCCCTGTTCGGCTAATATGTCTTTTGTTAATAACCCTGCCTTATTGCGCAATAAGGCAGGGTTATTGGAAAATAAGCGATGGTTATCAGCCACACAACATCAGCATCAAGTAAGCGGACATGTTAATTCTCGTTACCCACCTGCTAAAATATGTTAACGACGGACTGAAAGTGACACATAAGCATTACCTTTGCACCGTTTTTTTTTAATAAACCTTTATATGTACAAACCAAATTTCAATCAGCGCAGAGCACTCCGCTTCCGCCAGTTCACGCGGAAACGATGGGCACTCTTTGCCTGTTTGGGACGCGTGGTAACCATCAGCGTACTGAGCGTAGCGACGCTGCAATCAGCAGCAGCCGCCACCGACGATGATGGCAAAACAGCGGTCGGCAATTCCGTTGCCGACAACGTTTCCCAACCCGACAAGGAAGCGACCCTCGACGACGTAGAGGTCACCGGCTCGCGCGCACCGCTTGCTCTGGGACAAGCAGCGAGAATGGTCACTGTACTGAGCCGCGACGAAATACAGGCGGCGCCAGTACAAAGTATTAACGATTTGCTGAAATACGCCGTCGGCGTAGATGTCCGTCAGCGAGGGCCCATTGGCGCGCAGACCGACATCGGCATCCGAGGCTCCACGAGCGAGCAAATCACCATCCTACTGAACGGCATCAACATTTGCGATCCGCAGACGGGCCACAATACCTTCGACCTGCCTTGCGACATCATGGACATCGAGCGCATCGAAATCCTCGAGGGTCCTGCCGGTCGTGTCTATGGCACCAGTTCATTGGTAGGGGCGATTAACATCGTGACGCGCACCGCCAGCAGCAACAAGGCTGACGTCCGGCTCGAAGGTGGTTCCTTCGGCTATCTGTCGGCAGCAGGGCGCCTGGCGATGGGCGGTCACAGCCTGAGTGCCAACTACACCCGCAGCGACGGCTACAGCCGTGCGAAGAGTGGCGCACTGAACAGCGACTACAGCGGTTTCAAAGCCTTCTATCAAGGCGAATATGGTCATGAGGACCTTCGCCTGAAATGGCATGCAGGACTGTCCACAAAGGGTTTCGGTTCGAACACATTCTACAGTGCGAAGTTCGACGAGCAGTTTGAGAAGACCGTGAAGATTTTCACCGCCCTGCAAGGCGATTTTACCGTAGGACCGCTACACCTGCGCCCCAGCATCAACTGGAATCGCTCGCACGACCGCTTCGAACTCATTCGCGGGTCAGAAACAAAGGTGCCCTTCAACTACCACCGCACCGATGTCTTCGGTCTCAGTCTGAATAGCTACTTCGACTGGCTGCTGGGCCGCACCGCCTTCGGTGCCGAGTTCCGCAACGAGGACATCGTGAGCACCAACCTGGGCGAACCTCTCTCCGAAGCGTTCAGCCACTACAAGGTGGGGCTCAACCGTTCGAATCTCTCTTTCCACTTGGAGCACAACATCCTGCTGAAGCGCTTCACCATCTCGGCAGGCTTCATCGCCGTTAAGAACACGTGGAACCAGATGCCCTTCAAGCTCTACCCCGGCATCGATGCCAGCTATCGCATCGGCACGAACTGGAAAATCTACGCCTCGTATAATTCCTCGCTGCGCATGCCGTCGTTCACCGAACTCTACTACAGCGTGGGCGGTCATAAGGCCGACAAATACCTGAAGCCCGAGGAACTGCATGCCGTCGAGGGCGGTGTGAAATACAGCTCGGCACACTTCACCGCCAAAGCCAGCGTATTCCGCCACCACGCCCGCAACATGATAGACTGGGTGATGGACACGCGCGAGGCGGAACCCGTGTGGCAGAGTGTCAACCACACGAAAGTGAACACCACCGGAGTGGAAGCGTCAGCAACTCTCAACACTCAATTCTCAACTTTCAACTTATCCTACTGTTATCTGCATCAGGACAAGGACTTGGAAGAGCATTTGCAGTCGCAATACTCGCTGGAGTATCTGCGCCATAAGCTGACGGCATCGGTCGATCTGAAACTGACACAGCAACTGGCGCTCACCGTGAAGTATCGCTACCAGGACCGCATGGGCAGCTATACAACGGTGGACGGTGAAGTGAAGAACTATCACCCCTACTCCATCATCGACGCGCGCGCCGGTTGGCAGGCCTCCACCTTATTATATATATATGTGGAGGCGAACAACCTCCTGTCGCATCGCTACGTCGATTACGGCAACGTAGCCCAGCCAGGCTTCTGGCTGTCGGCAGGCGTAAAGTTTGGAATCTAACGAAAAAGCAAGTCTATCCACTCGCCCGCTGCACCATTATGGCAGTGGAGTGAGTGGATAGACTATATTAACAATCAGAATGTTGGCAGCAAGGATGATGAGGTTCATCAGCAGTCCGATGCGCAGAAAGTCGCTGAAGCGGTAACCGCCAGGACCATATACCAACATGTGGGTAGGCGAACCGATAGGCGTAGCAAAACTGCTGCTGACACTGATCATCAGCGCTATCAGGAACGGATATGGGTCGTAGCCTAACTTCTCGGCAGTCTCATACATAATGGGGAAGAAGATAGCTCCCGCCGCCGTGTTAGAAATAAACTCGGTAAGAAAAGTTCCCACGAAGCAGATAGCTGTCATCACCACCAGCGGATTAGTGCCGCAGACGTCGAGGATGCCCGTAGCCATACGCTCGGCAATACCCGTCTGTTGAATAGCCACTCCCAGCACCACACTGCATGCGAACACCATCAGAATGTCCCAGTTCACCGACTTCATGGCTTGGTCGGGCGTACAGCAGCCCATCACCAGCATGGCTGCGGCGGCAATGAACGCACACTGCAACAGCGGCATGACGTTCAGCGCAGAAAGTACCACCATCGCTATCATGATGACGGTCGAAACGAGCGTCTTTCCGTCGAGGTTCACCACTTGGTCGCTGTCGAAGAAGTGCAACTGTGACGACAGCTGATCGGTATCGACATTCATGCGGGGAGGACACTCGAAGAGCAACGTATCACCAGCCTGCAGCACCACATCGCGGGGCGACTGGTCGATGCGGTCGCCGCGACGCGCCACAGCCACCAGCGTCATATTGTTCTTCTTCTCGAACGAACGCTTGGCAATCGTGCTTCCTATCAGATTGCTGCCGAAAGTGACGTATGCCGTGCGCAACTGGCGGTGGGAGTCCACCTCGTCAAGACTGAACACATGGTGGTCGGCACTGACCAGTCCGTGACTGTTCTTCAATTCCAGGATATCGGCTATCTGACCCGCATACACCAAGCGGTCGCCACCCAGAATGAACTCGCCTTCGGTAACGGGGGTAGGCACTTCGTCGAAGTGGAATATCTCAAGCAGCGAACCGCCATTGACGTGAAACAATCCTGCTTCGCCCAACGTCTTGCCCACGCAGGGATTGTCGGAAGGCACCAACAGCTCGACCGTATATTCCGACGTATCTTCGAAAGCCGACTCTGGCGTCTTGCGGTTGGGCAGCAGTTTACGCATGGCGATGATGGACAGCACGCCGACAAACAGGCAGAACAGTCCGGGAATCGTGGTAGCCAGCACATTCATCGTCTTTCCCGTCTCGTCGGCATAGAGTCCGGAGATAATCAGGTTCGGCGGCGTACCAATCAGCGTACAAACACCGCCCATTCCCGACGCATAGCTCAGGGGAATCAGCAGTTTTGACGGTGAGATGCCTAACTTCTTCGACCACATCTTCACGATGCCCACAAACATAGCCACCACGGTGGTATTGCTCAAGAACGAACTGAGTGCCGCAACGGGCAGCATCAGTCGCACAACGGCTTTACCATAGCTTGAGGGCTGTCCCAGCAGGTTTTTCACAATCCACTGCAGCACGCCCGTATGGGTCAGTCCCGCCACGACCACAAACAGCACACCGATGACAATCACCGATGTAGAGCTGAAGCCCGAAAAGGCATCCTTCGCATCCAGCACGCCCGTGACGTACAACACACCGATAGCCGCCAGGAAGACCAAGTCCGTTCGGAGCTTCGTCAGCAATAGGGTTGCAAACATAGCCAGCACGGTAATAATGGTTATCCATGCATGAATATTAAAACCTAAGAACAAATCTGTTTCCATCGTATTATTATTCCTTACTTACAATCATCAAAACTGCAAGTTATGCCAAGCAGAAATCGAGGTCGGCGGTAATCTGCTCCTTATCCAAATGCTGACCGATAAACACCAACTTCTGCATGCGGTCGCCATACTCGGGGTCCCAGTCTTTCTGAAGCTGGGGATTCATTGCCATCATGTTTTCCAACTCGTCCTTCGGCATCGTGGCATACCACTGTCCGACATCACGCAGCGACACCTGACGGCCTGCCTGTTCGAAGACGTAGCACGTATCTTCCTCGCCCTTGAAGTAGCAGATGCCCTTGGCACGGATGATGCTCTTAGGCCACTTGCGAGCCACGAATTCGTCGAACAGTCCGAGGTTCAGTGGCCGGCGGGCATAATAGACAAACGTACCGATGCCGTACTCCTCCGCCTCGCCCTCATCGTGATGATGATGGTGGTGATGATGGTGATGTTCATGCTCGTGGTCATGGTCATGTTCATGATGATGATGTTCGTGCTCATCGTCGTCATCATCATCGTCGTTATCGTCATCGTCGTCGTGGTGACCTTCTATCTCCTGAATCCAAGCGGCAGAGGTAGCCACTTCGTCGAAGTTAAACTTCTCGGTATGAATCAGACGGTCGAGGTCAACGTCGCAGTAGTCGCACTCGATGATATCGGCCTTGGGCTGAATGGTACGGATAATCTGGCGCACCTCGCCCAACTCCTCCTTCGACACTTCTGAGACCTTGTTCAGCAGGATGGTATTACAGAACTCAATCTGCTGAATCACCAGGTTCTCAATATCCTCCTCGTCAATGTTCTGGCGCAGCAAGTCGTGTCCACCCTGGAACTCGTCGCGCATACGCAGTGCATCCACCACGGTCACGATACTGTCCAACTGCAGATAGCCGTCCTTGATATATTCCGGTCCCAGCGACGGAATGCTGACAATCGTCTGGGCAATAGGACCGGGCTCGCAGATGCCACTGGCCTCAATCACGATATAGTCGAAGCGGTGCATGGCGAGAATCTCCTGCAACTGCTTCACCAAATCCATCTTCAGCGTACAGCAGATGCAGCCGTTCTGCAGTGCCACCAGCGAATCGTCCTGTTGGCCCACTACTCCACCCTTCTCAATCAGGTCGGCGTCAATGTTCACTTCGCCGATATCATTCACGATGACTGCGAACTTGATTCCCTTCTGGTTCTGCAAGATGCGGTTCAGAAGTGTAGTCTTACCGCTGCCTAAATAACCCGTAAGCAGCAGGACGGGAACATTTGGAATATTCATCTTCGTTTCTCCTTCTTTTAATTTTCGGGGTGCAAAGTTACAAGTTTTCTTCGACTTTTTGACAACTCTGCCTTACATTATTTATAATGGTAAGCAAAAAAGATTTAAATTATGAACTGTGAACTATGAACTATGAACTTATTTTCGTATCTTTGTGCTCGATTTGAATATTCAATATTTTTAATTATACAGCATTATGACAATCAATGAAATGAACTTTGCCGGTAAGAAGGCAATTGTACGTGTAGATTTCAACGTACCCTTGGATGAGAATGGTAAAATCACTGACGACACCCGTATCCGCGGTGCACTGCCCACACTGAAGAAGATTCTGGCTGACGGTGGTGCTGTCATCATCATGTCGCACATGGGCAAGCCCAAAGGAAAGGTTGACATGAAGAAGAGTCTGGGTCAGATCCGCGAGGCTGTAGAGAAGGCTCTGGGTGTTCCCGTTGCTTTTGCTCCCGACTGCGCTAAGGCTCAGGAGCAGGCTGCTGCCCTGAAGATGGGCGAGGCTCTGCTGTTGGAGAACCTGCGCTTCTATCCTGAGGAGGAAGGCAAGCCCGTTGGTATCGACAAGGAAGATCCAAAATATGACGAGGCTAAGAAGGCTATGAAGGCCAGCCAGAAGGAGTTCGCCAAGACTCTGGCAAGCTATGCTGACTGCTACGTGATGGATGCCTTCGGTACTGCTCACCGTAAGCATGCTTCTACAGCTGTTATCGCCGACTATTTCGATGCTGACAACAAGATGCTCGGTCTGCTGATGGAGAAGGAAGTTCAGGCTGTTGACGCCGTACTCTCTAACATCAAGCGTCCTTTCGTTGCCATCATGGGTGGTTCGAAGGTTTCTTCTAAGATCGGTATCATCGAGAACCTGCTCGGCAAGGTTGACAAGCTGATTCTCTGCGGTGGTATGACCTACACCTTCGCTAAGGCTCACAATGGCGAAATCGGTAACTCTATCGTTGAGCTCGACAAGCTGGATGTTGCTCTGGGTGTTGAGGAACTGGCTAAGAAGAACGGCGTTGAGCTCGTTCTGGGCAGCGACTGCACAGCTACCAACGGTCTCGACTTCGGTACCATGACTGTTAAGCCCGGTTCTGAAATCATCACCTGCCCTGCCAACAAGGTTCCTGCCGGTTTCGAGGGTGTTGATGCCGGTCCTGCTTCTCAGGAGGACTTCCGCAAGGCCATCAAGGGTGCCAAGACTATTCTGTGGAATGGTCCTGCAGGCGTCTTCGAGTGCGACGACTTCACTGCCGGTAGCCGTGCTATCGGTGAGGCTATTGCCGAGGCTACTGCTGAGGGTGCCTTCTCACTGATTGGTGGTGGCGACTCTGTAGCTTGTGTCAACAAGTTTGGTCTGGCCGACAAGGTTAGCTACATCTCTACCGGTGGCGGTGCACTGCTCGAGGCTATCGAGGGCAAGATTCTGCCAGGTGTTGCAGCTATCAAAGGCGAGTAATCGACAATAAAACGTTTACGTAAAAAAAATCCCGATAGGCCGTACAGCGTATCGGGATTTTATTTATCTTTGCACCAACAAACTATTAAAACATATAAAACTATGAGTAAGAAATTTGTCATTGGAGACCGCACAAAAGATGAGTACATCTCTGTGCTTGACATCGAGAAGAAGAAGTTAGAGTTTACCAACCACCTGGGTTCTGCCAAGGAGTTCCACGGATTCGAGGACACCAAGGCTATCCTGAAGCAGTTGCAGTCGGAGACGGGTGGCTATCTGGAGGACCTGCAGGTTTATATCAAGGATGAAGACGGCAAGGCACACCGCCCTGACGAGCGCGACATGATGCCACTGTAAAAAAGACAAAAAAAAATAAAAAGCCAGCTGATGTAGCTGGCTTTTATTTTGCTCTTTAATCTTCTTCCTTCATCTCAGCCTCGTGCTCCTTGATGAGCTGCTGCTGGATGTCGTTAGGAACGAGTTCGTAGCTGGAGAAGCTGGTAGAGAACGATGCACGTCCACCAGTCAGCGACGAGAGGGCGATAGAGTAGCTTGCCAACTCCTTCAGTGGAATCTTGGCGGTCAGCTTCTGATAACCGTTCTCGCTGTCCATACCCATGATGATGGCACGACGACCCTGCAGGTCGCTCATCACATCACCCATATAGTCGGCTGGGACGAGCACTTCCAAATCATAGATTGGCTCCAACACCTTTGGACCTGCCTCCTTGAAGGCGGCTGAGAAGGCATTGCGGGCTGCCAACATGAACGAAAGTTCGTTAGAGTCAACGGGGTGCATCTTACCGTCGTAAACAATGACGCGGACGTCACGGGCGTATGAACCGGTCAGTGGTCCCTGTTCCATACGCTCCATCACACCCTTCAGGATGGCGGGCATGAAGCGCATATCGATAGCACCACCGACAACGCTGTTGATGAATACCAGCTTGCCGCCCCAGTCGAGGTCTTTCTCTTCCTTCGACTTGATGTTCATCTTGAACTCCTGACCGTTGATGGTGAACGATGTCGGGTCGGGCATTCCATCGGTGTAAGGCTCCACAATCAGGTGAACCTCACCGAACTGGCCGGCACCACCCGACTGCTTCTTATGACGATAGTCGGCACGAGCCATCTTCGTGATGGTCTCACGATATGGAATCTTCGGCTCCTGATATTCTATCTGAATCTTCTCGTTGTTCTCCATACGCCACTTCAACGTGCGGAGGTGGAACTCACCCTGTCCGTGAACGATAATCTGGCGCAATTCCTTCGACTGCTCGACAACCCATGTAGGATCTTCCTGACGCATGCGCTGCAGGGCTGCCATCATCTTCTCGGTCTCTGCCTCGTTGACGGCCTTGATGGCACGAGAGAACTTAGAGTTAGGATATTTGATGAAGTCGAACTTGTTTTCAATGTCCTTGCCATTGAGGGTGTTGCCGGTCTTCACGTCCTTCAGTTTCACGGTACAGCCGATATCACCGGCTACCAACTGGTCAACCTGAATACGGTTGGCACCTGCGCAGGCATAAATCGTACCGATGCGCTCCTTCGAGCCGCGGTCTGCATTGGTCAGGTCGTCGCCACTCTTCACGACGCCGCTCATCACCTTGAAGTACTGCACCTCACCGATGTGGGGCTCAACACCTGTCTTGAAGAAATAGAGCGATGTTGGAGCAGAGGCATCAGCAGGAACATCCTGACCGGCGGCATTCTTGATAACGGGCATTTCGCTTACGAAAGGCACAACGTTGCCCAAGAACTCCATCAAGCGGCGCACACCCATGTCGCGACCTGCACATACGCAGAATACGGGATAGATAGAACGGGTTACCAGACCCTTGCGGATGCCTTCGCGCATCTCGTCCTCGGTCAGGTCTTCGCTCTCGAAGAATTTCTCCATCAGTGTATCGTCGCCGGCGGCAGCAGCCTCCACCAGAGCAGCCTTCCACTCCTTGGCCTTAGCCATTTCCTCGGCAGGAATATCCTCGATGATAGGAGCACCGCCTTCGGGCTTCCATGAATATTTCTTCATCAACAGCACGTCGATGACACTGTTGAAGCCGTTACCAGTTGCAATAGGATACTGTACGGGAACGCAATTGTTGCCATACACTTCCTTCAACTGCGACAGAATCTGGTCGTAGTCGCAGTTGTCGCGGTCCAGCTGGTTCACCAAGAAGATGACGGGCTTCTTCAGTTTCTCGGTATTGCGGAAAGCATTCATCGTGCCCACCTCGGGACCATACTGTCCGTTGACGAGGATCACGGCCTGGTCGGTCACGTTCAGTGCGGTGATGGCACCACCTACGAAGTCGTCACTGCCCGGGCAGTCGATGATGTTCAGTTTCTTGTTATTCCACTCTACATGAAAAACAGTAGAGAACACCGAGTAGCCATATTCCTGTTCAACGGGGAAATAATCGCTCATGGTGTTCTTACCCTCTACGGTACCGCGGCGCTTGATGATGCCGGCTTCGTAGACCATTGCTTCGGCAAGAGTAGTCTTGCCGCTACCCGCACTGCCAAGCAGTGCAATGTTTTTGATTTCGTTAGTTTGATAAACTTTCATATCGGTTATGTTTTAGGTGTTATTTATTTTTAGCGAGGCTAAAATTAGTCATTTTCATGCGAAAAACCGCAAAACTCTTTCAAATATTAAACTTTATTAGTACTTTTGCTGTCAAATGGCAGGTTTATATATCCATATTCCGTTTTGTAAGAGCCGTTGCATCTACTGCGCTTTCTATTCCACCACGTCGCACGAACTGCGTCAGCGGTATGTGGATGCCGTGTGCAGGGAGTGGCAATTACGGAGCCGCGAACTGTCCGCGCCCGTCACGACCGTCTATCTTGGCGGCGGCACTCCCAGTCAGCTCACCCCTCAGCAACTGCAGCAGCTGCTCACCGCCCTGCCCCCGTCAGCCCCCGAAGTCACCCTCGAAGCCAACCCCGATGACATCACCGTCAAGTATGCTGCGATGTTATCGCAGCTCGGAATAACCCGCGTCAGCATGGGCGCCCAGACTTTCGACGACCGGCGCCTCCGTTTCCTGCATCGCCGCCATACGTCGGCACAGGTGGCGCAGGCGGTCCGACATCTACGCGAAGCAGGCATCCGCAACATCAGCATCGACCTGATGTACGGCTTTCCCGATGAGACGTTAGAGGACTGGGAGCGCGACATAGATGCAGCCCTCGACCTCAATGTGGAACACATCTCCGCCTACTGCCTCACGGTGGAGGAAGGAACGGCGCTTTACCGGATGAATGTGGAAACGGTTGGCGAGGAACTGGAGCGAGAGATGTACTACCTGCTGAAAGACAAGCTGGAGGCGGGGGGCTTTGAGCACTACGAAATCTCGAACTTCGCGCGCCCCGGCTACCGTTCGCGCCACAACAGCAGCTACTGGCAGGATGTGCCCTACATCGGATTGGGGGCTGCGGCGCATAGCTACGACGGCAAGCGACGCAGTTGGAATGTGGCGGACATCCGGCAGTATATCGCAGCCGTAGAACGGGGAGAACGCCCATACGGGGAAGAAACGCTCGACGAGGACACTTGGTATAACGACCGCATCACCACCGCACTGCGCACCCGCGAGGGACTGGACCTCACGGCGCTGCCCGAGAAATATCGGCGCTACTGCCTGAAGGAGGCACGGCGATACATCGACCAAGGTTGGCTGGCGGAGCGCGACGGCCATCTGGCACTGACGCGCGACGGACTGTTCGTGAGCGACGACATCATGAGTTCATTAATATATATATAAATAAGGTATGAAAAAGATTCTTCTGACAATGACTACAACTTTACTGGCATCGGCAGCGGCGGCGCAAGGGCTCCACTATCCCAAGGCGCAGAAAGATGCAACCGTGGACAACTATTTCGGCACCGAGGTGGCTGACCCCTACCGATGGTTGGAGAACGACACGTCGGCACAGACGGCGGCGTGGGTGGAGGCTGAGAACCGCGTGACGAACGCCTATCTCGCAAAGATTCCATTCCGCCAGAAACTGCTGAAGCGGCTGACAGAGGTGTCGAACTACGAAAAACTGTCGGCGCCGCGCAAGCACCACGGCAAGTGGTACTTTTATAAGAACGACGGACTGCAGAACCAATACGTGATGTATCAGATGGACCAGTTGGGCGCTGAGCCCCGCGTCTTCCTCGACCCCAACAAGCTGAGCACGGACGGCACGGTGGCGCTGAAGGGCGTCTATTTCTCCAACAACGGTCGTTGGGCAGCCTACTCCATTTCGCGCTCGGGCAGCGACTGGCAGGAGTTCTACGTCATCGACCTCAAGACGGGCCAACTGACGCAGGACCACATCGAGTGGGCGAAGTTCTCGGGCGCGGCATGGCAGGGCGACGGTTTCTATTATTCTGCCTACGATGCGCCTACGAAAGGCAAAGAGTTCTCGAACGTGAACGAGGGCCACAAGATTTACTATCATAAGATAGGCACGCCCCAGTCGGACGACGTGCTGTTCTATCAGAACGCTGCCTACCCCAAGCGCTTCTACACCTGCGCCGTGAACGACGAGGAGACGATGATGTTCCTCTACGAGGACGGTGCCGGCGCGGGCAACATGCTCTTCGTGCGCGACTTGCGACAGGAGGGCAGCCAGTTCATCCAGATGACTGCCGACATGGACTACCGCTATTCGCCCATCTATACCGAGGGCGACAAGATTTACCTGCTCACCAATCTGGACGCCCCGAAGAACCGCATCATGGTGGCTGACATCCACTGCCCGGGCGTCGGCGACTGGCAGCCGCTGATAGCCGAGCAGCAGAATGTGCTGAGCGACGCGACGGTCATCAACCGCCAGTTCATCCTCACCTACAGTCAGGATGCCTCCGACCATGCCTACCTCTACGGCATCGACGGACGGCAGGTGCGCGAAATCCAGCTCCCCTCCGTGGGCAGCGTCGGCTTTACGGGCGACGAGCGTCAACCGGAGTGTTTCTACACCTTCACCTCGTTCACCCAGCCCGGCACCATCTACAGCTACGACCTGCAGTCGGGCCGGAGCACGCTCTACGCCCAGCCCAAAGTAGCCTTCCGTCCGCAGGACTACGTCACCGAGCAAGTCTTCTTCCAGAGCAAGGACGGCACCCGCATCCCCATGTTCCTGACGTATAAGAGAGGTGAGAGGTCAGAGGTAAGAGGTAAGAGACCCGTTTATCTCTACGGCTACGGCGGCTTCAACATCTCGTTAGTTCCAAGTTTCTCAGCCACCCGCATTCCGTGGCTCGAGCAGGGCGGCATCTATGCACAGGTGACGCTGCGCGGCGGCGGCGAGTATGGCGAGGAGTGGCACCAGGCAGGTACGAAGATGCAGAAGCAGAACGTGTTCGACGACTTCATCGGCGCTGCCGAATGGCTCATCCGTGAGGGCTATACCGACCGCGACCACATCGCCATCGTGGGCGGCTCCAACGGCGGACTGCTCGTCGGCGCCGCCATGACCCAGCGCCCCGACCTCTACCGCGTAGCCATTCCACAGGTGGGTGTGATGGATATGCTGCGCTATCATAAGTTCACGATTGGTTGGAACTGGGCTCCCGACTACGGCACCAGCGAGGACTCTGAGGAAATGTTCCGCTACCTGAAGGGCTACTCCCCACTCCACAATCTGCGCCCCGGCACCCGCTATCCCGCCACGCTCGTCACCACTGCCGACCACGACGACCGCGTAGTGCCCGCCCATTCGTTCAAGTTTGCCGCCCGCCTGCAGGAGTGCCAGTCGGGCACCGCCCCCACCCTCATCCGCATCGACACCAAAGCCGGACACGGCGGCGGTAAGCCCCTGGCAAAAATCCTCGAGGAGCAGGCCGACATCTACTCCTTCATCCTCCACAACATGGGGCTGAAGTTCAAATAAAAAGGCAAAAAAATAAATCCCCGTCACTGGGGATTTATTTTTTCCATATCCAATCGTTTCCGCTTTATTCCTCGTCCGAGGGACCAGGGGCATTACCCTCGGGCGCGGGCTCCGGCTCCTCGCCGTGCGGGGGATGATGCTGTATGGTGGCTTCTGCGGCGGCTATACTTACGGTTGACAATTACATCAAAAAAAACGAAGAGGATGCGTCCCTATGACAGGATGCATCCTCTCCGATATTTTGAGCATACGCCCGAAAGATTACTCTTCGGCGAGCAGAATCTTCATCATTTCTACGGCAGCCTTGGCAACAGACGTGCCGGGACCGAAGATGGCGGCTACGCCGGCCTTGTAGAGGAAGTCGTAGTCCTGAGCAGGAATCACACCACCGGCAATGACCATGATGTCCTCGCGGCCGAGCTTCTTCAGCTCCTCGATGAGCTGAGGAATGAGCGTCTTGTGACCGGCAGCCAGACTGGAGGCACCAACCACGTGCACATCGTTCTCGACAGCCTCGCGGGCAGCCTCGGCTGGCGTCTGGAACAGCGGGCCCATATCCACGTCGAAACCACAGTCTGCGTAGCCTGTAGCCACTACCTTTGCACCACGGTCGTGACCGTCCTGACCCATCTTGGCAATGAAGATACGCGGACGGCGACCCTCCTTCTTCGCGAACTCGTCGGTCAGCTTGCAAGCCAACTCGAAGTCGCTGTCGTTCTTTGATTCTGAACTATACACGCCTGAAATTGTTCTGATTACTGCTTTATAACGGCCTACGATTTCCTCGCAGGCATCTGAAATCTCACCAAGGGTACAACGCAGCTGGGCGGCCTTGACTGCCAGGTCGAGCAGGTTGTTCTTCGACTTGCGACCCTCCTGGAAATCGCGGACGCAATCCGTGATAGCCTTCAGGGCTGCCTGACAAGCGGCCTCGTCGCGCTTCGAGCGAACCTCCTTCAGGCTCTCCTCCTGCTGCTTGCGCACGGCGGTGTTGTCCACCTCGAGGATGTCGATGGGGTCTTCGTGCTCCAGACGATACTTGTTGGTGCCGACGATGGTCTGCACGCCAGAGTCGATGCGAGCCTGCGTGCGGGCTGCAGCCTCCTCGATGCGCATCTTGGGCAGACCGGTCTCGATAGCCTTGGCCATACCGCCGAGCTTCTCAATCTCCTGGATGTGCTCCCAAGCCTTGTGAACCAGCTCGTTGGTCAGCGTCTCCACATAGTAAGAACCAGCCCAGGGGTCAATCTGCTTGCAGACCTTGGTCTCGTTCTGGATATAAATCTGCGTGTTGCGGGCAATACGAGCCGAGAAATCGGTAGGCAGGGCGATAGCCTCATCGAGCGCATTGGTGTGCAGCGACTGGGTGTGACCCAGCACGGCAGCCATAGCCTCGATACAGGTACGGCCTACGTTGTTGAAGGGATCCTGCTCGGTGAGCGACCAACCCGAAGTCTGCGAGTGGGTACGCAGTGCGAGCGACTTAGGATTCTTGGCGCCGAACGACTTCACAATCTTCGCCCACAGCAGACGACCGGCACGCATTTTTGCTATTTCCATGAAGTGGTTCATGCCGATAGCCCAGAAGAAGCTGAGACGGGGAGCGAAGGCATCGACATCGATACCAGCGTTGACACCCGTGCGCAGATAGTCCATACCGTCGGCCAGCGTGTAGGCCAACTCGATGTCGGCAGTAGCACCAGCCTCCTGCATGTGATAACCCGAGATGGAAATCGAGTTGAACTTAGGCATCTTCTGTGAGGTATATTCGAAGATGTCGGCGATAATCTTCATCGAGAATGCGGGGGGATAGATATAGGTGTTGCGCACCATGAACTCCTTCAGAATATCGTTCTGAATGGTTCCTGCCATCTCCTCCAACTTAGCACCCTGCTCCAGACCTGCCACGATATAGAAGGCGAGGATAGGCAGCACGGCACCGTTCATGGTCATAGAGACGGACATCTTGTTCAAGGGAATACCCGAGAAGAGCACCTTCATGTTCTCTTCGTTACAGATAGACACACCAGCCTTACCTACGTCGCCTACCACACGGGCATTGTCGGGGTCGTAACCACGGTGCGTGGGCAGGTCGAAGGCTACGGAAAGACCCTTCTGACCAGAAGCCAGGTTGCGGCGATAGAATGCATTCGACTCCTCGGCGGTAGAGAATCCGGCATACTGGCGGATAGTCCACGGACGGAAGGGATACATCATCGAATACGGACCACGGAGATAGGGAGGAATACCGGCTGCGAAGTCGAGATGCTCCATATCTTCCAAATCTTCTTTTGTATATACAGGACGCACCTCGATATGCTCCGGTGTCTTCCAGTTAGCCTCGATATGGTTGTCCTTGATCCACTTGGCACCATCTTGAGCATGAATGCCAGCATAGATATCTATTTTACTAAAATCTTTTCTCATAACTTTAAATACCTAATTTAGCATTATACTCTTTGAGGGTTTCCAATACATTGCAACGAACGTGGATGAAGTTCTCGATGCCGGCAGCCTTCAGGTCGTCCATGCAGGCAGGAGCACCGGCTACGACGAACATCGCACGGCCATTCAGATACTTGAAGGCAGGGATGGCATACTCAGCATACTCATCATCGGAAGAACAGATAACCACGATGTCGGCCTTAGCCTCGAGCGCAGCATCCACACCCTCCTCGACGGTCTTGAAGCCGAGATTGTCAATCACCTTGTATCCTGCACAGGCGAGGAAGTTGCAAGAGAACTGGGCACGAGCTTGGCGCATAGCCAGATTGCCGATGGTCAGCATGAAAGCGGTAGGCACCTTGGCTGCTTTCTCAGTAGCGAGACGCAGATCTTCGAAATCAGAAGCCAGACGACTGATCTTCAGTCCTGGTACGTCGGCATCACCTGTATGCGTACAGCTGCAATCGACGGTCAACGGCTGCTTGCCCTCGCTCTTCTCGGTGAAGTTGGGGAACTGGTTGGTGCCAAGGATGAACTCCTTACGCTTGGCAGCATCGCCATGACGCTTCACATTGGTAGCGTTGATATCGTCCTGAACGGTACCCTTCTTGACAGCCTCCAGGAAACCGCCCTCTTCCTCGACTTTGAGGAAAATCTTCCAAGCCTCCTGAGCCAGGGCATCGGTCAGATGCTCGATATAGTAAGAACCTGCTGAAGGATCGACGATACGGTCGAAATGGCTCTCCTCCTTAATCAGCAACTGCTGGTTGCGGGCGATACGCTCAGAGAAGTCGGTAGGTTTCTCGTAAGTCACATCAAACGGTGTAACGACCATGGAGTGAACACCGCCCAAGGCAGCCGACATGGCTTCGGTCTGCGAACGCAACAGATTAACATAAGAATCGAACACGGTCTGGTTGTAGGTAGAAGTCGAAGCATTGATAATCATCTTGGCACTATTATCATCCTTCGGCTCGTACTGCTTCACAATCTGCGCCCACAACAGACGACAGGCACGGAACTTCGCAATCTCCATGAAGTAGTTCTCCGAGATACCCATATAGAATTTAATCTTGCTGGCAGCCAGATCGACATCGACACCGGCATCAACCAACTGCTGCAGGTACTCGTTACCCCAAGCCAATGCATAGCCCATTTCCTGAACGATATAAGCACCGCTGTTGTTCAGCAGGTCGCTGTGCACCATGACGCAACGCAGGTTAGGATAGTCTTTCAACTTCTCCACCAGTGTCGGCATGTTAGGCAGCAGCATGGTGGTGTCCTTGCCCTTCATGAGCATGCGCTCGATGGGGTCGAAACCAAGTCCGCCTACAATCTTTTCCTTGTCGTAGCCCTGCTTCTCGAAATACGCTACCAGCAGGTCTGCCAATTGTAAGGCATGACGCTGACAGGCGCGATAACTTACCTCCACAATATCCAAGCGGATATCCTTCAGCAAGGTTTCGATATACTCGGCACTGAGTTCTGCGTGACCCAGACGGAAACCGATACTGTCAACACCCTTATTCAGAATGTCGAGAGCCTTAGCATTCGCTTCCTTCGGGTCATTTACTACGATGTTCTGACGGACATACCATTCGTTGGTGTCTTTCTTGTTACCACGAACGAATGGGAACTCGCCCGGCAGGGCATCGGGTGTTTTCAGGTTCGCCAAGTCCTCTCGGCGATAGAAAGGCTGCACATTGAAGCCTTCATTAGTTCTCCACACGAGTCGTTTCTGGAAGTCGGCACCTTTCAGGTCCACTTCAATCTTGTCCAACCACTCCTGAGTGGTTGGCGCCTGAAACTCGGTGAAGAGTTTTTCTTTGTTTGCCATAATTGAATTATTATATAAGTTGTTTTAAGTTCTGGACTGCAAAGGTAACAACAAAAATCGGAAAAACAGCCAAATTATAGACTATTTTAATATATCTTGAAAAAATAATTGCACAAAGTTGCGTTTGTTGCGCAAATTCTTTGTAACTTTGCAACTCGAAAAAAAAAAGTATGCTATGGATTCATTGCAATGGTTAAAAGAATTGTTTACGACTACTGACTCTGTCGCTCATATAGCTTTGCTGTATGCGATAGTCATCGCAGTCGGTGTGTATTTGGGTAAAATCAAGATTGGAGGAATCTCTTTAGGCGTTACCTTTGTGTTGTTCGCGGGTATTGTGGCTGGCCATTTCGGGTTTACGGCTCCCACTCCCATTCTGACGTTTATCCAAGATTTCGGGCTGATCCTGTTTGTCTTCATGATAGGTATGCAGGTCGGTCCTGGTTTCTTCGAGAGTTTCGGTACGGCAGGTATTAAACTGAACGGATTGGCTGCCACGGGTATTCTGCTGAATATTCTGGTCATGTTCGCCTGCTATTTCGCCTTCTTTGACACCTCTAAAGTCGAGAACCTCCCCATGATGGTGGGTACCCTCTATGGTGCTGTAACGAACACCCCTGGTCTTGGTGCTGCCAATGAAGCATTGAGCACTGTCTTCGGACTGGGCAAAGGTCCGCATATCGCTTCGGCTTACGCTTGTGCCTATCCGTTAGGTGTGCTGGGCATCATTGGTGCTACTATATTAATAAGGTATATATGCAGGGTGAAGGTGGAGCAGGAAGAGCAAGAACTGAATGCCATGAACGAGGCCAACACTAACAAGAAGCCATACAAGATGCACTTGGAGGTAACCAACAAATACTTGGAAGGCAAGACGCTGTTGCAGGTGCACAACTTCCTGAATCGTGACTTTGTGGTATCGCGTCTCGTACATGATGGAGAACTCTGTATCCCTAATCGTGACACTATTTTCCACATGGGCGACCAAATGCTCATCGTCTGTGCAGAAGCCGACCAGGAAGCCATTATGGCATTTATCGGCCCGAAACTGGACATCGACTTCGAACAGTCTGACCAACCCCTCGTCTCGAAACGCATCCTCATCACCAATCCCAAAATCAATGGTAAGACCCTTGGTTCCATGCACTTCTCCAGTGTATATGGTGTCAACGTGACGCGTATCACCCGTCAGGGTATGGACATCTTTGCCACCCCATCGCTGCCCCTTCAGGTAGGCGATAAGATCATGGTAGTAGGTCCGGAGGATGCTGCAGACCGCGTAGCTAACAAGATGGGTAACTCCATCCGTCGTCTGAACGCTCCTAATATTGCTACTATCTTCGTCGGAATCATCATTGGTATCATCTTCGGCTCACTGCCCATCGCTATACCGGGAATGCCTGTTCCTATGAAACTGGGTATCGCCGGAGGACCACTCATCATTGCTATCCTCATCGGCCGCTATGGCTATAAGATACATCTGGTAACCTACACCACGACATCAGCCAATATGATGTTGCGCGAAATCGGTTTGGTGCTCTTCTTAGCCAGTGTGGGAATCAAGGCTGGTGCCAACTTCTTTGAGACGGTGGTAGAGGGCGACGGATTGCTCTATGTGTTCACTGGTTTCCTGATTACCACTATCCCCATTCTGATAGTAGGTCCTATCGCCCGTCTGAAGTTCAAGTTCAATTACTTCACCATTATGGGTATGATAGCCGGTACATACACCGACCCCCCTGCCCTTGCATACGCTAACTCTGTATGCTCGAAGGAAGCCCCTGCCGTAGGATACTCAACGGTTTATCCGCTCTCCATGTTCCTCCGCATCTTCACGGCGCAGATTATCGTGCTGTTCTTCTGTGGATAATTAAGAAAAAACAAATATAATAATACAAACAACAAATGAAAAAAATCGGAATCCTTTTAGGTTCACTCCTGTTCCTTGCCTCACAACCGACGATGGCCCAGATGGACACCAGCATCAAGTTGAACGAGGTGATGACAAAAAACGAGTCGAGCCTGATTGATGAATGCGGAACGCGTCATGCATGGGTGGAGATTGCTAATATTTCGCACTCCACATACAACATACGCGGCATGTATCTGACAACCGACCGTTCCGTACTTGACAAATCGATGAGCGTCCCAGAGCGCATGAAGCGCATGAGCCAGATTCCTAACGGCGACGTACGCACAAACCTCAGCGGACGACAACTCATCGTACTCCAACTTAACAGCGAGCCGACAAAAGGTTCACTGCATCTCGCAGTAAAAGTAGATCCTACAAAACCTACTTGGATCGCACTTTACAACGGTAATGCAACACAACTCATTGACTCCGTAACGGTTCCTGTTCTGGCCGTTGACCAATCGTTTGCCCGTATTGCCTACAATGGAACTCCTGCTGATTGGGAAGTGAAGTCTGATGACCGCGTAACGACTGGTATTCATAATATTACCACCGTCAGCGAATCGAAGATTGAGAAATTCAAGCGTGAAGACCCATATGGAATTGCCATGACCATCATGGCTATGGGCATCGTTTTTCTCTGTTTGGCTTTGCTATGGATTTTCTTTACGCTCTTCGGTATGTTTATGCGCCATCAGGAAACTGCCAAGAAAGTCATTAATACCCAGCCTATCAAACCTATCACCAAGACGGTGGAGAAGACCATTGAGGTCGGTCATAAGACAGGAATTATCCTGAAAGAAGGCTTTGACACCAAGGGTATTGACCGTGAGGTCTATATGGCTGTTATCGGTATGGCGCTGCAGCAGTATCGCGACAATGTGCACGATGTGGAGAGTGGCGTTATCACCATCAAGCATCACGATACAGGATGGGATGACGAATACAGTCAGATGACTCATTTCCACGAGCCCTTACTGCCAACGACCCATCAGGGACAACATATCCCCACTGGGCCAGAATTGAAATAAAGTTTAGAGTTTAATGTTTAGAGTTTAAAGATATGAGCAAGTATCAATATAAAGTACAAGGTGTTGACTACGAAGTAGAAATCGAGGAAGTAGAAGGCAACATCGCGAAAGTTAATGTCAATGGCATTCCGTTTGAGGTAGAACTGCAGCAGCCCATTAATGCTGCCAAGCACCCGACCATCGTCAAGCCTAAGGTGGAAGCGCCCAAACCCGTAGCCACTGCTGCCCCTGCTGCCGCAGCAGCTCCTGTTCAGGCTGCCGCTCCCGCTGGTGCCGGTAACGCACAAAAGGCTCCTCTGCCAGGCACTATCACGAGTGTCAATGTCAAAGTGGGAGATACCGTTGCCGTGGGCGACACCGTTGTCGTACTGGAGGCCATGAAGATGCAGAACAACATCGAAGCAGAATATGCCGGTACGGTAACATCTGTCGCTGTCAATCAAGGAGATGCCGTCATGGAAGGTGCAGTATTGCTGACCATCGGATAAAGGTAAAAGGGTAAAATAGTAAAAAGGCTATGTGGCAATTTATCGTAGAAAACTTCAATGAGTTCCTGACCTACACAGGTTTTGCCAATGCTACGGCAGGAAATCTCATCATGATAGCAGTAGGTGCACTCTTTATATGGCTTGCCATCAAGAAAGACTTTGAGCCCCTGCTGTTGGTACCCATCGGCTTAGGAATCATACTGGGTAATATTCCATTCCGTGCCGATGCTGGACTGGAGATAGGTCTGTACGAAGACAACTCTGTCCTGAATATTTTCTATCAAGGTGTGCGCCAAGGTTGGTATCCGCCACTCATCTTCCTGGGTATCGGAGCCATGACAGACTTCTCGGCTCTTTTGGCTAATCCTAAACTGATGCTGATTGGCGCTGCTGCCCAGTTTGGTATCTTCGGTGCCTATATGTTTGCTTTGGCTTTGGGCTTCGAGCCCAATCAGGCTGCAGGTATTGCTATCATCGGAGGTGCCGACGGTCCTACCGCCATCTTCCTCTCCAGCAAACTCTCCCCCAATCTGATGGGAGCTATAGCCGTATGTGCCTATAGCTATATGGCACTGGTACCGCTGATTCAGCCGCCATTGATGCGCCTGCTTACCACTAAAAAGGAGCGCGTTATCAAGATGAAGCCCGCACGCGAGGTATCACAGACTGAACGTATTTTATTCCCCATTATCGGACTGTTACTTACCACCTTCATCGTGCCTTCTGGTCTGCCCTTGCTAGGTATGCTCTTCTTTGGTAACCTACTGAAGGAATCTGGTAAGACCACCCGTCTCGCCAAGACAGCAGGTGCCGCGCTGAACGATATCGTCGTCATGCTGTTAGGACTCACCGTAGGTTGTTCCACACAAGCCTCAGAATTCCTGACTATCAACACGATATACATCTTTATGATTGGTGCAGGTGCTTTCATCATCGCTACGATGAGTGGTGTGTTGTTCGTGAAAATCATGAACCTTTTCCTGCCCAAAGACAAGAAGCTCAATCCGCTGATTGGTAATGCTGGTGTTAGTGCAGTGCCAATGGCAGCACGTATTTCCAACAACCTTGGATTGGAATACGACCGTCACAACTTCCTACTGATGCATGCCATGGGGCCCAACGTTGCCGGTGTTATCGGCTCTGCTGTGGCAGCTGGTGCTTTGCTTGGCTTCCTATCATAAATTCAATACTACGATAAAAAAAAAATGGTAATCTTGTAACGGATTACCATTTTTTTTTGTACCTTTGCAAATAATTATGTATACATGATGGAGCCTAATCAAGAACATCTGACCCTAAAGAACGAGGTCGAAGAACTCAATAAACTACCTGCGTTTGTCGAATCTGTCTGTGAGAAGGCTGGCATTGACATCATGCTTGTCGCCAGTCTGAATCTCGCAGTGGAAGAAGCTGTCACAAATGTCATCCTCTATGCCTATCCGAAAGAAGAAGGTCTTGTGGATATCGATACAACATATGATGAGAAGTGCATTACATTCATTATTACCGACTCCGGATTTGAGTTTGACCCTACGGAGAAAGAAGACGTTGACACCACATTAGGCGTGGAGGAACGTTCCATAGGAGGGTTAGGAATTCATCTGGTTAAGCAGATTATGGACTCTGTCACTTATGAACGGGTTGATGGAAAGAATGTACTGACACTACGAAAGAATCTAACATGACATGCCTCACAGGGACTATAGAAACAAGGCACATTAGTAATTTTTAACCAGTACGAGAAGAGACTAAAAGTTATTTTTAATAAATTTGCAAATACAAATAAGAACATGACTGACGTCGTATTATCTAGTTTTATCAGTCTTTTTGCTCTATTCGGAAAGGAAGAGCAAGTGGATGAGGCATGGGCGAAGGACATGCTTATTAGTTATTTGCGGCATCATTTCGGCATCAGGAACATAGACCTATATCTCGATTTATACACTGACATGAGAGGGGCTTATGAGATGACTGACAACCTGAATACTCAGGAAACAGTGGCAGCCATCTGCTCCAGTCTGCATGGAAAGATCCGTCCAGAAGAGGAGTCGTTACTGTTGCTGCGTCTCATGGAGTTCTGCAGCGACGACGGACTGAAATCAGACAGCATGTTCACTACTATGGCGAAGAAGTTCAACATCCCCCAGGCACAGTATGACGATTTCTATGCTTATGTCACCAATCAGCCTACTGCTCATGTAATGATTCATCATCCAGAAGGATTCGACGGAGAACTGAAGACCCTCATGGACAACATTACAGGACTTCTGATCTTCACATATATGGGAGATGACACGGTCCTGCTGAATGATGTTCCTGTTCTCTCCGGAGCCTATCAGGTATGGCTGCAGAGCAGTGTCCTGAAGAGCAGTAACGGAAAACCCTTATATTATTCCACAATAGCAAGTGCCTATAGCAACGAGGGCGAGAAGACGGAAGAAGTAGCATTCTGCGGACGTAACATCAATTTCCGTTTTCCCAACAGCGATAATGGCATGCATGACCTAAGTTTCAACCTTCATAACGGTGAGCTTCTTGCCATTATGGGAGGTTCCGGTACCGGTAAGACGACACTGCTGTCACTATTGAACGGCAGCATAAAGCCACAAGGGGGAAGCATCACCATTAACGGACACGACATTTCAGAGCCTGCTGCCAAAGACCTGATAGGTTTCGTACCTCAGGACGACTTGCTCATCGAGGAGCTCACAGTCTACCAAAACTTGTGGTATACGGCAAAACTCTGTTTTGAGGGTATGTCCGCAGAAGACATCGACAAACGTGTCATGAAGACCCTCAAAGACCTGGGACTGGATGCTGCAAAAGACCTGAAGGCAGGGTCTGCCATCAACAAATACATTTCCGGAGGGCAACGCAAGCGACTGAATATTGCCCTGGAGTTAATTCGCGAGCCTGCCGTTCTGTTCTTGGATGAACCGACATCCGGACTGTCGTCGGCAGATACAGAAAAGGTCATCAACCTATTAAAGGAACTGACCTTCAAAGGAAAACTTATCATCGTCAACATCCACCAGCCATCAAGTGATGTCTATAAACTTTTCGACCGCCTGTGGCTGCTTGACAAAGGAGGCTATCCTGTCTTTGACGGTAACCCCATTGATGCCATCACCTATTTTAAGAAGGCTGCGAACTATGCCGATGCGGAGACAAGCGCCTGTCCGACATGTGGTAATGTTAATCCTGAGATTGTGCTCAATATCATCGATGAAAAAGCACTCAGCAATACTGGCGAGCCCTCTGACGAGCGAAAGACCACACCACAGGAGTGGCATGAGATTTATCTGGAGAACAGGGGAAAAATGGAAGCACCAGCAGTCTCTGACGTTCCGCCATCGGATCAAAGGAAGCCAGGGAAACTGAAGCAATTTGCTATTTTCCTTCGCCGTAACATCAAGACGAAGATTACAAATATCCAGTATCTGTGTATCACATTATTGGTAGCCCCAGTTCTGGCAGTTATCTGCGCCTTTCTTACACGCTATGCACCACCCGAGGGTTATACCGTCATGAACAACAAGAACCTGGTAAGCTATTTCTTCATGGCTGTCATCGTCGCCACCTTTATAGGCATGAGCGGCAGTGCGGAGGAAATCATCAAGGACCGTGCCCTCTTGAAACGTGAGAGATTCCTCAACCTTTCGTACGGCAGTTATATCTGGTCAAAGATTGTCTACATGGCAGGTGTCTCACTGATACAAACCTTCCTGTTTATTATAATCGGAAATGCCATCATGGGTCTCCATGGGCTATTCTGGACCTGGTGGCTCATCCTGTTTATCACTGCGTTCCTCGCTAGTCTGACAGGTCTGCTGCTCTCCCAGTGCCTTAACTCCGTAGTAGCTATCTATATCAGTATTCCTCTCCTGCTCATTCCACAAATCCTACTCTGTGGACTTGTGGTCAGTTTCTCCGATCTGACACCTAAGAGCAAGACAGGTAATGTACCTATTATCGGTGACCTTATCCCCTCACGCTGGTCGTTTGAGGCTCTTGCTGTCACATCATTTACAGATAACAAATACGAAAGGCTGTTTTTCAATTTAGACAAGGAGAAATACGAGACACAATTCTATAATATCGGTTATCTCTATGAGATACAGTCACAGCTGGAAACGCTCAAAGACGAACAGACTCATGGTAAGGACGTAAAACCGGAACACATGGAGGTGATACGCACCAACCTGCCCATTGTGACAGAATACTGCGGAATGAAAGTCTATCAGGGAGATGAGTCTTACACCTCACTCTATAATTACATGAAAGAGGCAGAGAAGATTCTCTCCAAGCGCAGCAATCAGGCGACCCTCAAGGTGGATGCACTGACGGCAGACTTTATCCGAAACTATGGCAAGGATGCCTTGCTCGACTTAAAACGCAATAACTTTAACCTCAAGTTAGAGGACTTTGTCATTAGCGCAGGGAATCATAAATTGCTTGACGTGATTGACAACACGATTGTGCCACGCACAGGACCTATTTTCCTCACACCACACAATAAGACTGGACGTGCACCTTTCTATAGCAGTGTGAAGATACTGGGTGACACTCCCGTCAAAACCCTGTGGTTCAATATGGCAGTACTTCTCTTGATGAGCGTTATCGTCACCATTCTCCTGTTGACAGACCGTCCAGGACGATATATCAGGAAAGACCAACAATGAATAAACAAACATAAAACATTTAATAACTTAATTCTTAAACAAAAATGAAGAAATTAACAGTATTAGCAATCGCATTCGCTGCTATCGTTTTCGCAGCATGTGGAGGACAGAAAAATGCCAAGAACACAGAGGACGCTGATTCTCTGAAGAGTTTCGAACAGCAACAGATTGAGGCAAGCATTAAGATGCATATTGACAGCATCGCCGCAGACCTTGGAAAACTCAAGCAGCTTCCTTTCGTTCAGGAGGGTAACGGTGGCTTCACACTGACCAAAGAAGAGAAACAAGTTAAGCCCGACTACTTGCTGAATGCCAATGTTGCCGAAGAGGCTGCCACCTTGGCTGAGAAATACCGCATCCTAAGCGCCCTTAACGTAGACAGAAAGATTGCTTCTCTCTATGAGATGCCGACAGAGGATTATGACAAAGCTATTACCAAGCTTGTAGCAGACATCAACGATCCTTCCTTCAAGGTCATTGACAATGCCAACTCCCTTTTTGAGACATCCAGCACATTGTACGACGCTATGGATGAGAACGGACGCATCAACTTCTTCTGGCAGCTGGCATCAGCAGCTCTGGTTGAGGAGCTCTATGTCATGAACCAGAACACCGACAAGTTCCTCAGCACTTTCACTGATGAGGCTGTCTCAGATGTTACTTTCCGTATCATTGTCATCCTCGATGCCATCAACCGTCTCACAGACTATGACGCAGACATCAAGCCCGTTGCTGAGGCTGTCGCTCCATTAGAGGTACTCAACGCTACCACTGTTGATGAGATGAAGAAGCAGCTCGCTGAAGCAAAGGATAAAATCAACGCAGCCCGCAAGGCTATCATAAAATAAGAAATAAACAAATATTATGACAATCGACATCAAAGAACAAAACGGCGGATACACTGCAGAAATGGCTGGTCGTTTAGACACCCCTGCAGCAGTACAAGCAGCAAAAGACTTTCAACCCCTGATGGACCATGCAGACAAAGAGATCACACTGGATTGTACCCAGTTGGATTATATCAGCAGTTCCGGATTGCGCCTTTTCCTCAGCCTTCGTAAAGAAGCCGCTGCAAAAGGTGGTAAAGTCATTATTGTCAACATCAATGACGAGATTAAGAAAGTCTTTATGATGACTGGATTCTATAATCTCTTTGAGATTAAATAAAAGATGACAGAATACGGACTGGATATTCATTGCACCATGCTGTTAGAAGACTATCGGGAGCAACTCCCGAAATACCGTCTTCTACAGCAGGTGGTAATGGAGAAGCTCGGTGAGTTAGTCAAAAAATCTGGTATTGAACTGAATTCCATGGAGTCCCGCATAAAGACAGAAGCGTCTTTGGCAGGCAAACTGGAGCGGAAAGGTCCTAAGTATGACTCTCTTACTGATATCACTGACATCTTCGGTGCCCGCATCATTACGTTTTACAACGAAGACGTGGACCGCATCGCATCGATGGCAGAAATACTATTCGACATTGACTGGGCTAACTCCATCGATAAAAGAAAAATGCACCAATACGATAGCTTCGGGTATAACTCACTACATTATATCTGCAAGATACCTAAGCAACTATTCTATGATGAGAAGCATCCTGAACTGAATGAGATTCCATTCGAACTGCAGATGCGTACGGCACTACAGCACGTATGGTCAGCTATCCAGCATGACATCGGTTACAAAAACGACATCGAGATACCTGTGGAATACCACCGTAACCTCAGCCGCCTTGCCGGTATGTTAGAGCTGGCTGACAATGAGTTTAGCCGTATCCGTACAGACATCAGCGACTACCGTAGACGTATCGAGCATTTGATGAAGGATGGAAAGTTGGAGGAAATATCTCTCGATGGTGACAGTTTCCGCTCCTATATCGACATGCAGCCTTTCAACAAACTGAATAAGCAGATTGCAGCTATCACAAAGGCAGAGTTACTCCCGTCTTCTCCGATGAGCTATTTCCCTTTGCTTCGTGAGATGGGCATGAAAACGCTAGCCGATATTGAACAATTGATCAGTGATAATTTCGATGACGCCTACCAGTTGGCACTCTTCCAGTTAGGAACTACCGACATTGATATTCTTTCCTCCAATATCGGAATACAGAATATCTGTATTGTACACATCCTGAAAAACGACGGGGGTAAGGCGGGAATCCGATGGATGTTCGACATCATCAACGGTGTTTCGGAACATAACAACGACATGGCGCAGATAATCTTGGAGCAAGCATCCAAACTGTCTTTCATGAATAAGTAATAAGTCGTAGAAGAGATGGAACACATTCATATGCCACAAGGAAGACCGTTAGTCGCCATTGTTGACAGCAACACACTGGCAACATTAGGTCTGAAACAGATTCTACAGAATGTTATGCCTATCATGACAGTTGAGACGTTTGGCTCCTTTGCTGAGCTGGAAGCTAACCAACCAGATAAGTATGTTCATTATTTTGTGGCTATGGACATTGTCTTACAGGAGAGACAATTCTTCCAAGAAAGACGGTGTAAGACAATAGTACTTACCTTACAACTGGAAGACACCGCACGACTGTCAGAGTTTCACAGTTTCTGCATCAACCAGCCCGAGCAGCAATTAATCCGACAACTGTTGATGTTGGAGCAACATGCCCATGAAGGCGGAAAGAATCTGCCACCAATGCCCAAGATACTGCAACAGAAAATCTTGTCCGACCGCGAAATAGAAGTCATGTCGCTCATTGTTCAAGGTTATATCAACAAAGAGATAGCCGACAAGCTGAACATCGGATTAGCAACAGTCATTACCCACCGCAAGAATATCATGGACAAACTGGGTATGAAAAGCGTATCCGCCCTCACCATTTATGCGGTGATGCACGGATACGTTGATATCAACAACATCTAATTGCTTATAATTTTACGGATGAAATATCTACCAGCCCATTCACAATGGCATAGATAGTCAGACCTGCCGGTGAATGGATTTGGAGTTTTCGTGCTATATTTCTACGATGCGTGATAACGGTATTTGTAGAAATACACAGATGGTCGGCTATTTCCTTGTTCGACATTCCCTGCACCAATGCAACAATCACATCCTTTTCTCTGTCTGACAATGATTCGCTATTATCTGTCCCGCCCTTGAATACCATGGTAGAGATATTCTTCGTCACATCGTTTTGCTTCGTCTCGGTTTCCAGGCGGCGGACGGCAGGAACGAATATCTTATCCTCCACCTCGGCATGTAGTTTCAGCCACTCTTCGTTATTATAGATATCATACAGGGTAGCCGTCAATTTATTGTTCCTATGCGCGTCTGAAGGCAGATACTTGATAATCATCAGTTTCAGTTCACGAAGCGCCTTGTCAGTTGATTCATGATGTTTGGAGAAAGTCTCCACATTATAATTATTCGCCTGCCGCCCTTCCAGCAGAGCCTCCACATAAGGAAACAACGTCTTCTCCTCATATCTCATGTGGCGTTGAATCTCACGCGCATAACCATCATAGAATTTCATAATCAGATGTCCCAGAGAGTCTTTCTCATCAAAAGTCTCTGCCAACTGCCGACGTATAGACGGCAACTGGTAGTCTAAGAAATAAGTATGACTGGCATCCAGATAGTGAAGCAATGTCCGAACATCTATTAACTCATCATCCTCATGTTTTGCAGAACCGTTGATGATGAAATTCACTACTGCAAGAAACGTGTAAGTATCCACATTGTTCATTTGACAGGTTTCGGCTACTGTTTTATCGCCAAAACCCAGGTTGATACCAAAACTACCCAATGCCTGCAACAGATTGTAGTCATCCTTGATAAGCGATATCATCTTATCACTGGGCTCATACATCTTTAAATTCTTCATACTACACCTTTTTATATATTATGACGATGCAAAATTACTGCTTTTGACGGAATTATACAATAGCAAATTACAATTTCATCATTTTTAGGTATTGTAGGAATTACTGAAACATTCTACCTTTGCAGCGTAAAAAAAAATAGTATAGTAATGAGAAAGATAATTTTTACATTAGCACTGCTTACCAGTTGCATACTCGGTAGTGCTCAGGATTTAGAAGTACAAAAAAAGGATAGCCTTCCTAAGAAGACATTCTTCGACCGTTTGTCATTCGGTGCATACGGCGAAATTGGTTTTTCCCGCAATTTCTATAGCGACCACGTCAGCCGTTACAGTCAGCCCGAAGCACATAAGGACGATCCCAGTCATGGACGTTTCGACATCCCTCACGTAGCCATTTCCATCGGCTATGATTTCGGCAAGGGCTGGAGTTTCGGCACTGAGATTGAGTTCGAACATGGCGGTAACGGTATTGCCTACGAGAAGGAAGACGAAGAAGGCGGCGAATGGGAACAGGAAACCGAGAAAGGCGGTGAAGTGGAACTGGAACAGTTCTGGATTCAGAAGTCTTTCGACAAATGGGCTAACATCCGTATTGGTCACATCGTAGTGCCCGTCGGCTTGAATAATGCCCACCATGAGCCCTTGAACTTCTTCACTGTTTATCGTCCTGAGGGCGAGAACACCATTCTGCCTTCTACATGGCATCAGACGGGTGTTTCTTTCTGGGGACGTTACAAAGATTTCCGCTACGAGGCACAGTTCCTGGCTGGTCTGAATGCCGACCATTTCACCAATACTGGATGGATTCATAAAGGCCATAAATCACCATTGGAGTTTGATATTGCCAACAAATACGGCCTGGCTCTTCGTTTAGACAACTACACCGTACCAGGTCTGCGCATCGGTATCAGCGGTTACTATGGTCATAGCATTGGCAACAGCTATCCTCGCAATGCCAATGGTGTGGATGCCGAATACAAGGGAGTTGTTGCTATCGGTTCTATCGACTTCACCTATAATGCCCACAACTGGATTGTCCGCGGACAGGGAACGTACGGTTATCTCGGTGACGCCGAACAATTGAAGTACGTCTATAACCGCCTGAATTCCAAGTCGCCATACAAACATTCTGCCTTTGTCAGCAAGAATGCCTACGCCTTCGGTATTGAAGCCGGTTACGACATCTTCTCACAGATTCATTACATGCGCAATCACCATCAGAAGATGTATATCTTCGGTCGCTACGAGCAGTATAATCCATACGCCAGCAAGACGAAGGGCACAGACTATGAATATACCGAGGTAAAGCGCATGGCTCTTGGTCTTAACTATCACCCTATCAAGCAGGTAGTTATCAAGGCAGAATACTCTAAGCGCTTCTTGAAATCGCTCTATAACAACGAGCCCTCCCTGAACATCGGAGCAGCCTTTGAAGGCTTCTTTGATCTCGGTCACAAGACACTGGCAAAGCAGGAACAATACGATGTGCAGAAGTTGAACGAACGCATCAACCAGCTTCAGCAACAGTTAGACGAATTGAAACAAAAGACAATGTAACATAAATCATTAAAAAGACATGAAAAAGTATTTAATTTTATCTTTCGCAGCCCTGATGGGCGCAATGACTTTCACCGCTTGTGGTGATGATGACAACAAAAATGGTGGTAAAGATGATGGTGGCGATAATACCGAGTTCAATATCGTGACAACATCTCCTATTGTTGACAAAGATTCTTATGCCGACTACACAACAGGTTACAATGATAAATCTTTTGGTAAAGCCGCCAT
>Ga0256405_10000769_pt1 | contig 99296 bp, 90 predicted proteins | sample RumenRJG_02DNA_FD_189096 | JGI IMG/M metagenome (GOLD analysis project Ga0256405, IMG submission 189096) | Bovine rumen microbial communities from Lethbridge, Alberta, Canada - RJG_02 | ecosystem: Host-associated > Mammals > Digestive system > Stomach > Rumen | place: Canada: Alberta...
TATCAGATGGCTCAGGGGGCAGATGGGGCGGATGGGGCAGAGATTTTCTAAAACCTCTTGCGTACATATACGCATACGTACGCATAGACTTTTAATATTTATCCGCCCCACCGCCCCAAGCGCCCCCGTATTAACTAAAACACAAGATTTCTTTATTATGAACAAACCGAAGTATAATCCTGAGATGCAGTTGTCGGAGAACTTCCGACTGAAAGAGTTTATTGAGAGTCCTACGGCCGACCGCCTGGGCATTGACAACCGACCGGACTGGGAGGCTGTCATCAACCTGCGGAACCTGTGCCGCGAGGTGCTGCAACCCCTGCGCGACCATGAGGGCAAGCCGATACACATCAATAGTGGCTACCGATGCCAGGAGCTGAACGAGGCGGTGCATGGAGTGGGGGACTCGCAGCACCTGCGTGGTGAGGCTGCCGACATCCACCTGCCAGACGTAGAGACGGGGCGCCGCTGGTATAAGTACATCGTGGATAACCTGGACTTCGACCAGCTGCTCTTCGAATACCGTCGTACGGGTGTCCGCTGGTTGCACCTTTCCTGTCGCCGTGACCGCACGCGTAACCGCCACATGGCGATACCTAACTTTCCTGCAAGATGATGTGTAAGTGTTGTGGACGGGAGTTGCCGCTGACGAGTTTCGAGCGGTTCAAGACCGGGACGTACAGGAAGATGTGCTGGCAGTGCCGCTGGGCGCTGAATGGCAAGGGCGTGAGAAAGCGGAAGTTACTGAAAGTAGCTGATACGCCCAGTAACTAGCTGTATCAGGAAGTCAAATATAGCTAGTTAGCCGCTGAATCAGCTGTATTTGAAGTGCTAATACAGCTATTTTTTCGGAGCGCACGGAAGTGGGTGATTGCTTGTTAGTCATCCACTTTTTTCGTACCTTTGTACTCGCAATTGAGATGCTAATGGCCAATAGCAAAACCTTTAACCTTTTAACCCTTAACCCTATGAGTGTATTTTACAGATTACATCAAGACCAGAGTACGGGGACGAAGCGCAGTGGCAAGTGGTATGCCCGCGCCGTATCCACCGCAGTGATTAACACCCGCCAGTTGGCAGAGATCATCCAGCGCAACTGTACCGTGAAACGCTCCGACGTGATGGCAGTGCTGGAAGAGCTCGTGGAGGTCATGAAAGACCAGATGCAGGACTCGAAGCGTGTGAAGCTGGACGGCTTCGGCTCGTTTAAGATCGCTATGCAGTCGAAGGGCGCCCAGACCGCCGGCAAGTTCAGCGTCGCCGAGCATGTCAAGGGCCTGCGCGTGCTGTTCCTTCCTGAGCGCTCTACGGACAGCAGTGGTAACCGCATCAAGCAGTTCCTGCAGGGTGCCCGCGTAGAGGAGTTGCCCCTGAATACCGTGGTGAAAGAAGAACAGGAGCCTTAAACCCTAACCATTTATGAAGAACAAGGAATTTTGGAAGACGGTGATACAGATCATCGTGGCAGTGCTGACTGCAGTGACAACCACGCTGGGTGTTACCAGCTGTATGTAAAAACTAATTATGCCAGGGAAGCTGTGAAGGCCCCCTGGCATAATTTATATCTGGGAATCTCTATTTGTTTGCTATGATGGAATCAGCCACTTGTTCCATGCTCCACTGGAAAGAGTCGGCAGAACGGTCGGGACCGTCGATGATGCCCATCCAATAGAAGGCAGCGGCACCATACTGCTTGCAGAGGCGAATGATGTCAGCAGCCTGACGACCAGCCTCCTGCTTCTGTTCGTCGGTGCTGGTTCTGTTGATGGTCTTCTCTGCCTGTCCGTTAGAACCGTATTCGCCAATGATGACGGGATAGCCCTTGGAGATAATGTGCTTGTCGAGCTCGGAAAACAGCCAGGTAATCTCTTTGGTGCACTCCTCGGTCCAATGCATGTCGTAGTTGTTCACCCAGTCCCACGGATCGTAGCTGTGTACCTCGACAGCCAGGTGGTTTTGATTGCCGCACGGGTCGGTAGGAACGACGAGAGCGGGTAGGGTGTTGGGGGTATGCGAACCACTGTAGGTGTTGACGATGAGGTTGCGATACTGGTTGTTGCCACCCGTGGCACGGACTGCATCGACAAAGTCCTGAGCGAACTTGTTGACGTACTGCAGGTTCTTCAGGTCTTTGGGTTCTGACCACTCGGCAGTTGGATTGCTGCCCGTCAGCATCTCGTTATAGCCCTCGAAGAGCAGTCGCTGGTCGAAGTCCTTGAAGTGGTTGGCAATCTGGGTCCACAGTGTCTTGTAGCGCTCGTGCTGTGTGGCATAGCTGGTGCTGTCGGCCTTGATCCACGCCTCTACGGCTGCACCCGTGTCGTGGTGCACGTTGATGATGCAGTACATGCCGTTGTCGAGCACCCAGTTGACAATCTGCTCTACACGGGCCATCCATAAGGTGTCCACGCGTCCTTCGGCATCCATGTGCTGCCACCAGGTGACAGGTACGCGAATGGCTGTGAAGCCCTTCTCTGCCAGTTTCTTGAACATCAGTTCGTTGGCGGGCGACTGTCCCCAGCTACGCTCGTACTCTTCCAAGGGTGAGCCGGGCTTGATGTCGGAGTCGAAGCAGTCCATGTCGTTGCCTACGTTCCATCCGGCAATCATTTTCTTTACGGCCTCGGCGGCAGTTTCTGGTTCTTGCTTCACCTCTTGCTTGGTGCCGCAACTGGTCACGCATAGCATCAATGCCAATGCTGCCAACATATTCATAGTTTGTTTCATAGCTTATAAATAGTTATTGATGGTAATAGGGCCCGTTGATGTCGTGGCGGAACAGGGTGGCGGGCAGATTGTAGAAGCGGACGAAGTCGCTGGTAGAGGTGTGACCGGGGTAGGGCACAAAGAAGTAGTCGGGACGCTCGTTACGCCACAAGAGGACGTAGCTGATGGGATGCTTCTCCAGGACGGTGGCAAGCGTGTGCGTCCACCAGTCTTCGGTCTTGATGCCGTTATAGCCGGTCTCTGCCACGGCGATGGGTTTGCCGTGCTGCTTGCCAATAGCGGCGAGCATGGCGAGCTGGCGGTCAAGCTGCTGAGCGTAGTTGGCAACCAGGGTGGTGTCACCTTCTGGGGCGTTACAGTAGTAGCAGATGCCCAGTACATCGATGATGTCATCGCCAGGATACTGCTCCAGATATTTCTGCTCGGTGGTCAGCGAATCGACGGTCGGGGCATAGACGAGCAGGGCGTTGGTGACGTCCTCGTCTTCCAAACCCTCGGCCAGCGCCTGCCACAGTTCCTTGCTCTGCTTGCCACGCAGGCGCAGCAGGACGGGAACACGGACACCGTAGGGTGTCTCTAAGGAGTTGAGGAACGCAGCCAGAGGTACTACCGTCTTGTCGGAGGACATAGCCAGCGAGAGGCTGACGATGCCGTTTTCGTTATACGTGTTGATGACCTCCTGACGAATCTTGTCGAGCGCAATGCCTTCGGCAGTCTGCTGGTTGCTCTTCTCAATGCCCGTGATGTCGAAGGCGACGAGGGCAGGGGAGTCGTTGCAGATACTCTTGATGTCGCTGTGATGCTGGGTGGCAGTGCTGTCGTTCTGCTCATCGTCCCAGCCGATGCCAAAGATGGTGTCGTCCTGGTGACCGAAGAGATAGACGGTGGAGTCGCCCCACGCCTTGAGGTTGCTCAGCAGATTCTCTGTGCGCTGTGTGCGCCCGCTGTCTGCTAACGGGTCGTCAGCTTTACGCTGATTGCCGCCGCACGAGGCAATAACCAGGGCGGCGGCAATGATAGAAAGATATTTTCTCATACGTTATTCAGCAGGTGCTTCATAAACAGGAGACTTACTCCAGATCTTGTCGAACCAGTAGTTATCTTCGTCTGTGCTAGTACAAGCCTTGATCATCATAGGAACAATCTCAGGATCGCCAACATAAGCACCAGTAGCGTGGTCGATGTAGCCATTCTCCTCGTCACCACCAGTGGCCTTACCGTTGTTATCCCATACGAACATGGGGATACCAGCGAGATAAGCAGCACGGCAGTAGAACTCCAGGTAGTACTTACGGAAGGCATTGGCATTGGCTGTGGTCTGGATGACGCAACCATACTCACCGAGGTAGCAGGGGATGCCCTTCTCGATGTATGCCTGACGCAGTTTGTAGAGCTGAGAAATGACATACTCCTCATTAGCACCACTAACTGATGTGCTGGCATTAGCGTTGTGACCCCAGCTGTCAGTACCTGAAGCTACAGGAGCCAGACAGAAGTTGTAAGGATCGTAGCAGTGAGCGGCAACGATGATGTGGTTGTCGCCCTCAGGAATCTTCAGATTGGCGATGACCTGGTCGACGTTGGCAGCATAGTGGGAGATGGCAATCCAACGGGTAGCGTTGTTGCCGCCAGTAGAACGGATGGCATCGACAGCAATCTTGTTCCACTCGTTGAGCAACGCATTCTCAGCCTCAGAGCCTGAATTCCAGTTGTCGCCAGCGTGAATCTCGTTGAAGGCTTCGAAGATCAGTCTCTCGTCATAGCTCTGGAACTTAGTAGCCACCTGTGTCCACAGGGTCTTGATGAGCGCAGCTGTTGCCTCTGCCGTAGTAGCATCGTTGGCACAGTCACCGAGCGTGGTCTCGAAGCTGTCGTGGTGGGTATTGATAATCACGTTCAGACCAGCGTTGAGTGCCAGGTCAACAACAGCTTTAACCTCATTAAGATAAGCAGCGTCGATGGTGTTAGTGGCGTCCATGTGGTTGGTCCATGTGACAGGAATACGCACGGTCTTGGCACCGGCACCAGCCAGTGTGTTGAAAGGAGCAGCGGTGATGGTTGGTACGCCGTCCCAGTAACCCCACTGCATATCAGAGGTGTCGAAGTGGTTACCGAGGTTCCAACCCCAACCGAGCTTCTTGGTCATCTGCGTAGCAGCGTTGTCGGGCAGAGCCTTAACAGTCCATGTGATGTCGATATCCTTGTCATAGGTCTTATACTGAGGACCCACGATGAGACCTGCAGGGATGTGCAGCTTCTGTGTCTTCTCGAAATCAACGTCAGCCTTGATGGTGAGCGACGCGCTGACACCAGCGACATTAGCAGATTTCACAGATTTGCCGTTGAGCGTAATCTTCGAAGCGTTCTTGGTAGCGAAGCCAATGTTCTTGTCGAAGGTCACCGTGATAGTCTTCTCGCCAAAGAGCAAGAGACCTGTTTCATCTGGTGTTACGCTGACTAAAACAGGAGCATCAACCTCCAGGACGTCAGTCTGTGCGTCAGTGTCCTGGCAGCCTGTGGCGACGAGCGCCACAGCTGCAAGAGACAGTGTATTGAAAATATTCTTCAGTTTCATAATTCAAATAGTGTTATGTTATTCGATAGTAATCTTCTTAACGATGATGTTATCACCATTGACCAGGAATGTGCCACCCCAGCCAGCAGGTGTCGTAAAGATATTATAGATATCCTGAGTGATAGGTACTTCAATAATATTCTTGTGCTCAGCTAAGTCATAGTTGCCACTGCTGAAGTCGCAGCCAGGAAGCTGTCCACCCCAGTGACCATCCCAAAGCTGGCAGTTCCATGAAGAATCAGTAGCAGTAACATAGATACGAAGCATAGAACCTACCTTCATACCTGCTGCAAGCAGTTCAGGAGCACCATCAGTTAAGAATGTGGGCTGGTTACCCCAGTCGTCAGCAGCAAGTTCGCCTTCCCAAACGGTAGTCTCCAGGCTGTTGAAGTGGGTAACGGCAATCTTGGTAACAACAGCCTGACCCATCATAATCCAGCACATGCCCCAGTCGGTGAGGGTAGTCAGTTGTTCAACCAACTTAGCTGTAGCAGTGAACTCGATAGCACCACCGTGCTCGTCCAAATTGTATTTGTCTTGATTGATTTCGCAAGTCTCACCGATACCAGCGGCAACACCAGCCTCAGTGTGCTCTGACCAGTGACCATCGTAGAACTTAATCATCCACCAGCCGTCAACAGGAGTCACGAATACACGGATGACATCACCCTCCTGCAAGTCCATATCCTTGAACATGTTAGGATTGTTGTCACCATTAGTGCCCTTACCAATCTCCCAGTTGAAAGTCCAGTTCTTCAGGTCGGTAAGACCTGTCCACAGAACAGTCGTCACCTCAGTGTTAGGAATGAAGTCGAAGGTATAGGTAATCTCACCGTTAGAAGAAATCAGGCGAACCTTAGAACCCTTCTTGGCAGTTGTTGGAATACCGATAATCAGTTGGCTACCAGTGGTCAGCACGAACTGGCAAGCCTCGCCGTTGATCTCAACACCCGTCAGCTTGTCACCATTAGCAACAGGCAGTGTGAACGAATCACCAGCCTTCAGCTCAGCATCCTCAGCGGGCAGCTCGGTGAAGTAACAGAATACAGCCTCATTGATGGTCAGGTCGAGACCCTCAACATAAGTGCCGTTAGCCAAGTTGAACTTGGGCTTTCCACTCTGTGCTTCCATAGGAACGGTAACGGTAATCTGCTTACCATCAGCAGAAACAGCGCCATCTTCGAGCTTAGCTTCAGCCTCACCGAACGTAATGCTCTTCACGAGGTCGAGGTCGGTACCGGTAATCTGCATGGGAGAACCTGCGCTAACAGGATTAACGTTGTAGGCAGTGATGGTCGGCTTCACGAGGGTGAAGGGAACATCTACTGTCTCAGCATTTGCCATCACGAGCTTCAGGTTACCCTCAGTAGCAGTCTCAGGAACAGCCTTGACAATAACCTTATCGGCAGCAACGGTAATCTCGCCACCATCAACAGTAGCATCGCCAGCAGGGAATGTTACAGCGGTAACGATATCCATATCCTGACCGCTGATGGTCAGTGCCTGACCAGCCTTAGCGGGGTTAGGAGCAGCTGTGCAGCCAGAAGGCTTAACAGTCTTCAATGTTCCTACAGGAACCTCGATACCAGACTTACAAACGATAGTTACACTACCACTTGGAGCCTCGGCGGGAAGGGTGAAGGTCAGCGCCTTACCGTCTTCTGCCATAGACAAACCTTTGGCACTAACGCCACCAACGGTAACGTCAGCTACTACATTGAAGTAGGTACCAGTAATGCTGATGGTCTCACCAGCCTTAGCGGTAATCTCACCAAGAGCGTCAACCTCGTTGCGGCCCTTCAGTTTAGCAATAGAGGGAACACCAATCTCGATGGCATCATCGGTCATAATAATCTGATACTCTACGCTGTTTTTATCGACAACGGTAAGGTCGGCAGTATAAAGCTCCAGCTTACCGGTCTTAGCCTCATCGGGAACCTTAACCTCAATGGCATAACGGTCGTGAGAGACGAAGTCGGCCTCACTAACCAGCACCTTGTCGGCAAAAGCAAGTGAGTGGATGAGGTTCAGGTAGTCACCTTCAATCTTGATAACATCTCCAGGCATGGCTGAAGCAGTCATCTTGGTAATTTCAATACCTTCCTCGTATCTCAACGGGGTCTTGGTAGTGATGCGCTGATCAGTATTCGTAACCAGAGTTACAAGACCCTCTACGGGACCGTCCTTAGGAACGGTAATACGAATCTCACTGGGAACACCAGCGCTAACTACTTGAATGTTGGTGATGTGGATGTCGGAGGGAATGATTACCTCACGAACCTGGTCGAGGTTGCTACCAATGAAGCGCAACTGACCACCACGCATGACTGGCGTCGGACCATAGACGTTCAGCGATACACCGCCTTGGAACTGGTCGGTGTCCAAATCGTCGTTGCTGCACGCCGTCAGCGATAGCCCGGCAAGGGCTACCACCAACAGGGTGTATATATTCTTTATCGTTTTCATTGTCGTTAATTTAATTGATTAGAGATTAGGAACAACACGAATATTGTCATAGCGGAAGATAGGAGTGCAAGTCGTGCCAGCAACACCGCCATTGATAGGCCAAATAATGAAGCTGTCGAACGATTCTTTGCTCATGATCGAATTAACCTTAGTACCATCATCGTTGTAGACAAAATCTGTAAGAGGAATAGTTACTGTAATCCACTCGTCGCCCGTATCAAACGAACCGGTAGACTCCCAAGGACGATAGAGGGCGCGTGGCAAGTCAAGACCACCATCAGCTTTAGTGCGGATGTAGGTATTGTTCTGCCAAGTGTCGTTAGCGCACTGTAGATAGTTCACAAAGAGAATCTGCATAGCGCCTGCCGACCATGGATTTGACTTCGGAATATAGAGTTCCATCTTGAATGACATGTTCTCCCAATCAGAGAAGTCGATGAAGTTACGCAGAGGAATACCTGCTCCTGAGGTGATACTCATAGGATCACCATTCCAGTTACCGCACCAGAATGGGAGCTTGAGTTCCTCTACCCATCCACCTTCGGTTTCTGCAGGACCAACCTGTACATAGTTTCCGTCAACACCATCTACATCACTATAGGTTGCGGCAATGTTCCAACCCTGTGGTACAACATCTGTAGCACCGTCGAAGTTCGTGATAAGATTGCGGCTGTCGTGGAAGTAGAACTTAGACACGCCCTTACCATAGATGGAAGCAACTTCAATCTGTCCTTCCTCAACACCCTCTGGCACTTTGAAGACAATCTGTGAATGGGTAATTGACTTGATATTCTCGGCAGGAACCTGAATACTGGTAGAATTGCTGATACCAGTGAAGGTTATTGTCAGAGGATGGTTGGGGTCGTCAATAAAGTACTGACCAATAATGACGGCATCCTCACCAATTTTTGTCCACTCATTCTTCATAGAAGTAACTACAGGTGCAGGAATGACAACGTGGAAATCGTAGGTCACCTGACGACCGTCATTGGTGATCATATAGATCTTGTCAGTAACAAGTTCGGGAATCTCGCTGGGCACCTGAACAATCAGAGAGTTCTCAGTGATGAAACTGGTGTTCAGGATGGCCTTCTTATCATTGAAGTACATCTCCTTGATGCAGTTCAGGTTTTCACCAACCAAACAAATGATTGCCTGGGGATTTGCCTGAACAAGTAGTGAGTCTGAGGCACTGGCCTTAGCAGGACGAATGTAATGGATGGTAGGAGTGCCATCTTTCACCTCAAACTCGTCGGGCTGGTCCTTACAAGACTCCAGCGAGAAGCTGAAAAGCACAGCTAAAACCAGAAGCAGACTACTAAATATTTTATTGTATTTCATAATTTGTTCTAAATTAAAAGGTTAGAAAGCAATGCTATTTACGTCAAAGTCTACTGGAGCTTCCATCAACAATGGGTTGTAGGAAATATCGGCAGAAGGCAGAGGAATAGTGAAGCTACGATCTGTTACATTGGGAGCGGGAGTGTCGTTGTTGTAGAGATGCTTAGAAGGATCTACGACGAAAGCACCACTATTAAAATAAGTCTTGTAAAGGTCGTCCAGAGAGTAGTATTCGTTACGACGCTGAGCCTTGATCTCACTGATAGCACCCTGTGGGTCGTAGTAGTAGCGACGAACGAAGTCATACCAACGGTCACCCTCGCAAGCGAGCTCCAGACGACGCTCCTTCCAGATGTCTTCCCAAGTAAGAGAGGTTGGCATCTTATAATCCTGGACGGAGCGATGGCGTACCTGATAGAAGATGTCGAGAATCTTCGGGTCGGTAGTCGTAGTGTTGTTACCCATAGCAGCCTCGCAATAGATAAGATATACGTCAGCAAGGCGCAGCAGGTGAGTTCTGAGGGCATAGGCCATACGACCGGCAGGTGCTCCGTAGAAACGGGCGTGGTCGGCATTGTTGCCATAGAGGTGCTTCACCTCACAGGCACCTGTAGGACTTTCCCACTGGCCTGGGCCAGGAGCACCATTGGCTTTATAGCCGCCATAGCAGTACTTCACTATCTCGAAGCCACCGCAGTCAGCCCAGAAGTAGTCATAGTGGTCGTCAACCATCATCAAGGTTGCCTTACGACGAGCGTCAACATTCTGACGGCTTGTGCTCAGTGCATTCTCGTTGAAAGCATCCTGCAGGTCGACAGAGGGACCACCCCAGCCACCCCAGCAGTCACCGTTCTCATCGAAGCCTTCGATGGCCAGGTCTGACTGGAATGAGTTCTGGCAAGTCCAGTGTGAACCCATGGTCCAAGCCCAAGAGATGAGGGCCTCGTCGCAGACGTTGTTCTCACCACGGAAGATGTCAGCATAGTTCTCCATCAGCTTGCGTCCGCTGTTCTCGATAACGTCGAGTGCAAGTGCAGCAGCCATCTTCAGGTCGTCAGTATTACGCTGGTGAGCAGTACAGGTGATATAGCTGTAAGTACCAGGATTGTAGGTAGTGTTGGCCTCGCTGAAACCAGCCTTGGTCAGGTAAACCTTAGCCAGCAGAGCCTTGGCAGCATACTTGTCGATACGACCAGTGTTGGTGGCATCCTTTTCTGGCAACAGACTGATAGCCTGCTCTAAAACCTTAATAATATATTCGTAAATGTTGCTGATCTTGGCTTTGCGCTGGTTGGTTGACTCCTGAGCGTTGATAATTTCGACAGGGTCATGGATAATGGGCACTGCACCAAAGGAGCGTACCATATAGAAATAGGCCATAGCCTTCCAAGTCAGACACTCACCCATGGTGGCATTCTTTACAGCCTCAGAAGCACCAGAAGCATTCTTGATGTTGTTGTAAACGGTGGTAGCGTGTGTATTGACAGCCCACAAGGAGGCACTCATGTTGGCCAAGTCTGCATCTTCACCATTGAGTGTGAAGGTCAGATAGGGTGAGCTACCCATGTAGTAGTTGCCCGACATGACCTCACCAACCTTGAAGAATCCACGCATGAAATCATACCAGGGTGAGTTGTACAGATAGTTGACACCAGCACGGCACTGGGCATCAGTGGCATAGTAGTTCGAGGTGTCAAAAGCGTCTTCGGTGGGTCTGTCGAGGTAGTCATCACAGGATGACAGTGCCAGTCCCATCAAGGCGATATATGCTATAGATTTAATATTATATAGTTTCATAGTGATACCTTGTTTTAGAATGAAACGTTGAGTCCAAATGAATAAACAGTCGGTGAGGGATAGCGTCCGTTGTCGAGGCCATATACATAACCGTTCTGGTCAGCTGTAGAGGCACCAACCTCAGGATCGTAACCGTCATAACCGGTCAGAGTGACGAGGTTCTGGATGTTGCAATATACGCGGACATTGTCCAGATAAATCTTCTTGGCCCACTTCTTAGGCAGTGTGTAGCCTAAGGTGATGTTCTTCAGGCGGATGTAGCTGCCATCCTCCACATAACGGTCGCTGATGCGGCGGTTGTTGTTCGGGTCGTTCAGACGAACAGCAGGCAGGTCGTTAGGATTAGCAACCTGTACGTTGTCGATATCGTCATACCAGTTCCATACTGTACCGGAATTGTTGCCGACATATCCATTTGAGTAGTCCTTGTTGGGATCGATAGGAGTGATAACAGAGCGGTCTTTGATAGAAGCAGCCTGGTTCATCCATACGCTGTTCATACCGTCGAGTTTCATGCGCAGGTAGTTGAATACCTTGTTGCCATAAGAACCATTGATGAAAATGGTCAGGTCGAAGTCCTTATAGCGGAAGGTGTTGGTCCAACCAAAGGTGTACTTAGGCATGGGGCTACCAATATAAGTACGGTCGTTCTCATCGATGACACCATCGCTGTTCAGGTCCTTATACTTGATATCACCAACCCAAACGGTGTTAGAGCGGTTGAAACCATTTTTATTGTATGTTGAGGGCTTAGCGCTGGTCTGGATGTCCTCAACACTGGTATAGACACCATCGGTGACATAGCCGTAGAACTGGAACAGAGGCTGACCAACGTCACTCTTAGAAACGATGTCAGTCCACATACCATAACCGTAGATAGAAGCACTGGCAGTACCTGCCAACTCCTTCAGCTTATTCTTGTTCCAAGAGATTTCGAATTCAGAATCCCAAGAGAAGTCCTTGGTAGCGATGGGGTGAGTCTTAACGGTCAACTCAAGACCGGTGTTCTCAATCTTACCATAGTTACCCCAGGGTGCTGCAAGTGCTGAAGAACCGTTACCGCTGGTACCCATATATGAGGGCAGCTGCATTGGCATCAGCATGTCGTTAGACACCTTCTTATACCAGTCGACGGTGATGTTGACCTTGTTGAAGAAACCGAGGTCGATACCAACGTTAGTCTGTTCCTGCTTCTCCCAGTGGATTTCACGGTTAGAAACACGGGCAGGACGCTGTGAAGTGCCAAGACCTGTCTCCATGACAGAGAGGTCAGAGGCCCACTTGCCACCACCGATGTTAGAGTTACCAGTCTGACCCCAACCAATACGGAGCTTACCGTTAGAGAGCCACTTCTCAGTCAGCTTCTTGATAAATGGCTCGTTGTTGAAGCGCCATGCTACAGCGAAAGAGTGGAATGAACCCCAACGCATGTCAGGACCGAAGTTTGAGCTACCATCACGACGGAAGGTGTAAGTCAACAGGTAACGGTCATCATAATTATAGGTTTCGCGCGTGAAGAACGAAGACATAGAGGAAGAGCCGAAACCTGAACCAATCTGTGCCTCACCAGTACCCAGTGCAGGGTTCTGAATGGTGTTGGCGGGCAGATCGGTATTATAGGCGCTGACATAATCCCACTTGCTCTCCCAGCACTCCTGACCGGCCATAGCTGAGAAGCTGTGCTTGCCAATCTGACCAGTATAGGTCAGGTAGTTCTTAATCTGGATGTACTGACCGGTGGTCTTCTGAACACGAGCCTGGTTCTGGTTCTTAGTCCAGTTACCGAGTGATACAGTAGGCTCGAAGGTAGAAGCACGGTCCCAGTTGAAGTTGTAACCAACCTCAGTATGCCATACGAGACCCTTCATGAATGTAACGTCAGCGAAGATGTTACCATTCAGCAGGTTACGCTTGTAGCGATAGTCGTTCATCAAAGCCAAAGCAATGGGGTTGGGGTTGCTCATACCTTCGCGAGATACAGAGGTGTAGCCACCCTCGATGTCGTAGATAGGCTGGTAGGGAGGAGTGGTCAGTGCATAAGTAATCACACCCTCATCCTGGTCAGCCTTCAGCAGCTTCTCAGAAGTGTGCGAATAGGTGACGTTCAAACCAAGCTTCAACCAAGGCTTGAGCTGTGCGTCCAAGTTGGCGCGGGCACCATTACGCATGAAGTTTGAACCGATGATGGTACCATCCTGGTTCATATAGTTGACACTGACATAGTATTTGACAGCATCTGTACCACCCTGGGCACTTACCTGATGCTGGTGCTGCAGGGCTGTACGGAAAATGGCATCCTGCCAGTTGGTACCCTTACCAAGCAGGCTGGCATCGCTCAGGTACTCGTCTTCCTTGACAGCACCCTGGGCTACCATGTCGTTATAGAATTCAGCAAACTCACGCAGGTTCAGCATGTCGATGCGCTTGGTCTGACGCTGCCAAGCTACCATACCGTCGTAGCTGAACTTGGCCTCACCTGACTTACCGTGCTTGGTGGTAATCAGGACAACACCATTAGCACCCTGTGCACCATAGATGGCGGTGGCAGAAGCGTCCTTCAGAATCTCCATAGAGACAATGTCGGCAGGGTTGATGGTTGACAGAGGAGACACTGTAGATACAGAACCATTACCAAGACGGTCGCCCAAACCTACAGAGGCACCACTGGAGTTACCATTGCTCCAGATAACACCATCGACAACGTACAAAGGCTCGGCACCAGCATTGATGGTAGCCTGACCACGTACACGGATACTTGATGAAGAACCAGGAGCACCAGAGGTCTGTACGGCGGTAACACCGGCTACACGACCTGCAAAGGCCTGATCAAGGTTCGTGATAATAGAACCTTTCATCATTTTCTCATCGATAGAACCAGTAGCACCGGCCAGGTCGCTCTTCTTCATCGTACCGTAACCGACAACTACCACTTCATCAAGGACCTTCTTGTCCTCCTCGAGGGTAATGTTGTAGTGGCCCTGAGCACCAATCTTGATCTCCTTGGTGATGTAGCCGATGTAGCTAACCACGAGGGTCTGACCCTGACTGGCATTCAGCGTGAAGTTACCATCGAAGTCGGTGGCAACACCGTTCGACGTACCTTTAATCACTACACTGGCACCGATAACGGGACCCATGGCGTCCGATACGGTACCAGTAATCTTTTTCGTCTGCTGTACAGCGGTAGGCTCCGGCGAGTTGCTGTTGCCTGCATACAGTGAAGACGAATACCCTGACAAGACTACAGTACATAGTCCCGCCAGCAGCGTGCTCTTACTGAAAATTAGATTCATACGTAGTTTTTATTAGTTAAATAGTAAAGAATATTCTATTGGTTCTGTAGTTTTACCGTGCAAAGATAGCTTAAAAGTTTTAAATACGCTAATCTTTTTTTGCCTTTTTTTTATACTATTTTTGTTTTGTATCAGCAATGGTCAAAAAAGTATTATATATATTCGGAAAAATATTATACCTTTGCATCAGTTTACTACAAGCCCGACAAAATATGAAGAAAGTATCTGTATTACTCTTATTAATGATGCTCTGCGGACTACAGCCATTACTGGCTCAAGTGCGTGGAAACAGTATCGAAGTGAAGGTGGTCCCTGACCATCAGGACTGGCGCTATGAGGTAGGGGAGACCGCTACGTTTAAGATTAGCGTGACTAAGTCTAACACCTTATTATATAATATAAAGGTGGATTATGCTGCTGGACCGGAAATGTATCAAGATGTGAAGAAACAGGGTGTGGTGTTGAAGGATGGTACGCTGACGCTGAAAGGCAAGATGACCAAGCCGGGATTCTACCGCGTAGATGTGACGGCCTATGTCAATGGCAAGGAGTATAAAGGTGCCTGTGGTGCTGCTTTCTCGCCAGAGAAGATAGAACCCACGACCGTGATGCCTCAGGACTTCAAAGACTATTGGCAGAATGCCATCCAACAGGCTCGCTATACCGACCTGATGCCTACGAAGCGTCTGTTGCCGGAGCGTTGCACCAAGGATGTCAATGTCTATGAGGTGTCATTCCAGAATATGCAGTGGAATTGGCGTACCTATGGAATATTGTGCGTTCCGGTTAAAGAGGGTAAATATCCTGCATTGCTGCGCGTGCCGGGTGCCGGTGTTCGCCCCTATAGCGGTGATGTATGGACGGCCTCGCAGGGTATTATCACGCTGGAGATAGGTATCCATGGTATCTCAGTGACGATGGATCAGAAGGTGTATGACGACGTGTTCAATGGTGCACTGATGAACTATTGGAACTATGGCAATGACAATCGTGACGATAGCTACTACAAGCGTGTGGTACTGGGATGTATCCGTGCGCTGGACTATATTGAACAATATACACCGTGGGATGGCAAACTGCTGGGTGTGACGGGTTCCAGCCAGGGCGGCTTCCTGTCGTTGGCTACCGCTGGTCTTGACAAGCGTGTGACCCATTATGCTCCTGTGCATGCTGCCATGTGTGACCATACGGCATCGTTGATAGGCAGAGCATGTGGCTGGCCTCACTACTTCTATTGGAATGCAACGCCACACTCTGACAAAAAGTCAGAGAATAAGGGCAAAGGACAGGAGAAGAAGATTGAAACCAGTCGTTACTATGACGGTGTGAACTTCGCTCGTCTTATTGACAACAACCAGAAAGGCTGGTTCTCGTTTGGCTATAACGATGACGTAGTTCCTCCTACCACCGCGTGGGCAACCTATAATACCGTGACTGGTCCCAAAGAGATTTCTCCTTATCAGGCTACCTGGCACTTCTGGTTCCAGGAGCAATGGGACGAGTGGGAGAACTGGCTAATAAAAGAATTAAGAGTTAAGAATTAAGAGTTAAGAACTAAGAATTAAGAGTTATCGCTTTGCGATTATGAATTAAGAATTATGAAGAGCTATATATATATAATAGGTATAGCCATGATGATGGTTGCCTGTGGTCAGAAGACCGTTGTAGAGAAGACACAGAGTGAACAGCTGATGGAGCGTCTGCAACTGTTGCAGCAGAAAGGTTATATGTTTGGCCATCAAGACGATCCGTTCTATGGCCTGACATGGGAATATGTGGCTGACTCCAGTGATGTAAAGAACGTGTGTGGTGACTGGCCTGCTGTGATGGGTTTTGAGCTGGGTGGCATAGAGATGGGTGATGCCAAGAACCTGGATAGCGTACCTTTCACGAAGATGCGTGAGGAAATCATCAAGCACCATGAACGTGGCGGTATCGTGACAATCAGCTGGCATCCGCGTAACCCAATGACCACCATAGAGGGTGGCGGTAATGCCGGACAAAAATTCCCTGAAGGCTCAGCATGGGATGTGACTGACAGCACTGTCGTGAGAAATATCTTAGAAGGTGGTGCAAAACACGAGCTCTTCCAGACATGGATGCAGCGTGTTGCAGACTTTCTGGCAACACTGAAAACCAATGATGGACAGAAAGTGCCTATCATCTTCCGCCCGTGGCATGAGAATACCGGTAGCTGGTTCTGGTGGGGTGAGAAACTCTGCACTGCCGAGGAGTACAAGGCATTGTGGAATATGTTGCAGGATAAGTTGAATGCTGATGGCTTTGACAACCTGCTGTGGGCATATTCACCGGGTATGGCCCCTGACTTGACCGAAGAGAAATATTTGGAGCGCTATCCTGGTGACGACCGTATCAGTCTGGTGGGTATTGATGGCTATCAGTGGGGCACGAAAGAGGACTTCGTGTCTCAGTTGGATGCAAACCTTGACATGCTGACCAAGTTTGCGGCAGCGCATGGTAAGGTGGCTGCTTTGACAGAGTGTGGACTGAAGAACCTGACAGACCCTTCATGGTGGACATCGACATTGGTTCCTGTGCTCGATAAGTATCCTATCAGCTACTTCCTCGTATGGAGAAACTACAAAGAGGAATGGTTTGGCCCTTCGCCATCGCAACCGGATGCTCCGTATTTTAAGCAGTTATACGAGAAAGACAATACATTGTTCCTCAAGGAAATAATTGAAAAATAAAAGACTAAACAAACAACGTTATGGATTTTCAAGAGAGAGTAAAAGCCCTGCGTGCACACCACGAGGAGCTGTTGACGAGAAAGAATCAACCATTGGAGTGGGGAAACGGTATCTATGAGAAGTACAAGTATCCTATCCTCACAGCTGAGCATACACCACTGGAGTGGAAGTATGACTTCAATGAGAAAGACAACCCTTACCTTATGCAGCGCATCATAATGAATGCTACGCTGAACTCTGGAGCCATGAAATGGCAGGGTAAGTATATATTAGTGGTACGCGTAGAGGGCGCCGACCGTAAGTCGTTCTTCGCTGTCGCTGAGTCACCTAATGGTATCGACAATTTCCGTTTCTGGGAAGAGCCCATCACCATGCCGGACGATGTGATTCCTGCTACTAACGTCTATGATATGCGTCTTACGGCACATGAGGACGGATGGATATATGGTGTTTTCTGTGCAGAGCGCCACGACGATTCACAGCCAGGCAATCTGAGTGCAGCAACAGCTACGGCAGGTATTGCCCGCACCAAGGATTTGAAGACTTGGTACCGTTTGCCTGACCTGAAGACAAAGTCGCAGCAGCGCAACGTGGTTTTGCATCCTGAATTCGTCGATGGCAAATACGCCTTCTATACTCGTCCACAGGATGGATTTATCGATACAGGTTCAGGCGGTGGTATCGGCTGGGCACTGGTTGACGACATTACCCATGCAGAGATTAAGGAAGAGAAGATTATCTACGAGCGCAAATATCATACCATTACGGAGGTGAAGAATGGTGAGGGTCCTCATCCTATCAAGACTCCTAAGGGTTGGCTGCACTTGGCTCATGGCGTACGTGCTACGGCTGACGGACTGCGCTATGTGCTGTATATGTATATGACTGCACTGGATGATCCTACGAAGGTGATAGCCCGTCCTGGTGGTTTCTTCCTCGTTCCTGAGGGTGACGAATACTATGGTGATGTGATGAATGTGGCCTTTGCAAATGGCTGGATAGCTGATGAGGATGGTAAAGTGTTTATCTACTATGCATCTGCTGACACTCGTATGCATGTGGCTACTTCTACCATCGACCGACTGGTTGACTATTGTATGAATACTCCTGAGGACGGTTACTATACTGCAGCCTCTGTGGAAACCATCAAGAAACTGATAGCTAAAAATAAAACCCTATAACTATGGCAACATTAAAAGAAAAAATCGGTTATGCCTTAGGTGATGCTGCTGCTGGTGGTATTACCTGGAAAGTGATGTCCATCGCCTTCCCGCTGTTCTTTACCAATATTTTCGGACTGACAGTGGCTGATACGGCGACTCTGATGCTTATTGCTCGTATGTTTGATGTGGTGACTGACCCCTTGATGGGTTCGCTGGCCGACCGCACACAGAGTCGCTGGGGAACCTATCGTCCGTGGCTTATCTATGGCGCCATCCCCTTCGGTCTGATTTTTGCGTTGTTGCTCTATACTCCAGAACTGGGACTGACAGGAAAACGTATCTGGGCATATACGTTCTATCTGTTGATGATGGTTATTTATACAGCTGTCAACGTGCCTTACGGCTCATTACTGGGTGTAATGACTACGGACGACAACGAGAAGAATCAGTTCTCGTCATTCCGCATGGTAGGTGCCTACGCTATGGGATTCATTACCTTGCTGTCATTCCCTTATCTGCAGAAGTTCGTGGGAGGTTCTGGCCAACATCAGTATGCTGTGCTGGGTGCTTTCTTTGGCATCCTGGCAGCTGCAGGCACACTGGCTTGTGGCTTGCTTACTAAAGAACGCCTGAAACCCATCCGTGCCGAGAAGTTCTCGTTGAAGCCTTTTGCTGATTTGTTCCGTAATAAGCCCTGGATTATCCTGACACTCATCGGTGTCTGCATGAATTTCTTCAATGGTTTCCGCTATGCAGTGGCAGGCTATATGTTTGAATACTGCATGAATGGAGAAGTGACTATTAGTGGACTCATCATTAACTATACTGTCTTCATGACCTTTGGTGAGGCTACGTGTATGGTGTTTGGTGGTGTGTCACCTATCTTTACCAAATGGGTGGGCTCTAAGCGCAAGGCCTTTATCTGGGCGGGTGTTATCTGCTTGGTGACCTCGGTGATTTACTTCTTTATCCCCATGAATACTTCTTCTATTTGGTTGATGATTGCCGTCGTCGTTCTGACATCTATTGGTATCGGTATCTACTCTCCGCTGCTGTGGTCGATGTATGCTGATGTGTCTGATTATGCTACTGAGAAGAACGGTACCTCTTCTACGGGCCTGATTTTCTCGTCAGGTACAATGGCTATGAAGTTTGGTACGGCTATTTCTGGTTCATTGGTAGCCCTGTTGTTAGGTATTGCCGGCTTTATCTCTGGCACTGATGCGACGGGACAGACCGTTATCACCATTACCGACGAGGCTTCCGTGCAGTCAATGATTTGGGCACTCTTCTCTATCTTCCCTGCAATCATTGCTGCAATCATGATAGGACTGTTGTATATCTATCCCATTAAGAAATGAACGAGGTTCAGACAATGAAACAAGAAATGCAGGATGTGTTGCAGAACAACATCCTGCGCTTCTGGCTTGACAAGATGCAAGACCAGGAACATGGTGGTTTCTATGGTCGTATCGACGGGACTGGCATCTTGCATCCCGAGGCAGAGAAAGGAGCGATACTGAACGCCCGTATCCTGTGGTCGTTCTCAGCTGCTTATCGTGTTTTGGGTAACCAAGAGTATCTTGAGGCTGCCACTCGTGCCAAGGATTATATCATTGAGCACTTTATTGACCCAGAGTATGGCGGTGTTTATTGGAGTGTTGACTATCAAGGCAATCCGTTGGATACCAAGAAACAGTTCTATGCAATTGGTTTTGCTATCTATGGCCTGACGGAATATGCTCGTGCTACAGACGACCGTGAGGCATTGGACTATGCGTTGCAGCTATTCGACTGTATTGAGGAACATGCCTTTGATAGTGAGCATAATGGCTATATCGAAGCGATGACACGCGATTGGAAACCGATTGCCGATATGCGCCTGTCAGAATTGGATGCCAACTTCCCTAAGTCGCAGAATACCCATTTGCATATCATTGAACCTTATACCAATCTGCTGCGTTGTCTGAAGGAACTGCAAGCCAAGGAGTCGTGCGACTATGTGCCTGCTATCGGTTCCGTTCTTCCTGTAGGCATCAGTGTGCCGATAGAAACCATTCTCTGTGTAGAAGGTGCTTTGCGTAATCTCATTGACATCTTTACCGATAAGATTTTGAACCCGGAGACGCATCATTTAGACCTGTTCTTTGAAATGGACTGGACACGTGGCGCTGGACACCTGGAAAGCTATGGACACGACATCGAGTGTTCATGGCTGATGCATGAGGCTGCATTGGTGCTGGGTGACCAAAAAGTGTTGGACAAGGTGGAGAAGGTCGTTCGTGAGGTTGCTAAAGCCTCAGAGAAAGGTCTGCGTCCCGATGGTTCGATGATTCATGAGGCCAATCTTGATACAGGACATGTGGATGACGACCTCCACTGGTGGGTGCAGGCTGAGAATGTAGTGGGGTGGTATAATCTCTATCAGCATTTCGGCGATGGAGAAGCATTGAAGAAAGCTGTGCGTTGCTGGCATTATATCAAGGATAATCTCATTGATTATAAAAACGGCGAGTGGTTCTGGAGTCGTCATCCTGACGGTTCCTTGAATACTGTTGACGATAAAGCTGGCTTTTGGAAATGTCCATACCACAACAGTCGTATGTGTTTGGAAATCATCGAAAGAAACGGATAATTCTTCGTTCTATTGGATTGCTGTTGTTATATCTTCAACAGTCTGTTACCAATATCAGTAAAAGTTTGCAATTTTAGTACTTTTGCAAAAAAGAATTCTACAACAATGTGCTGATATATTGAGATATATTTCATACCTTTGCAGGCGAGAAGTACCAAAAGTAAAGAAACTAAATAAGACTGCAAAATGAATATTGGTAAGCACATCGAAGAGATTCTCAGAAAGCAGGGCAGGTCAGCCGCATGGTTGGCTATGCAGATACCTTGCGAACGTACAAATGTATATAACATTTTCAAGCGTAAGAGCTTGGATGTTCGGTTACTGATGAGGATCAGTGTCATTTTGGAATACGACTTCTTTAAGGAACTCTCCGAAGAGGCTTTTCCAAAAGGAAAATAATTAAGGCCGTTACCTGTAAAAGGTAGCGGCTTTTTTGTCGTAGAATAAAAAATGTATAAATTTCCAGTGTTGTAGCAAATTTCTCATTTCTCATTTCTCATTTCTCATTTTTTTTATGTACCTTTGCGGTCGCTAAGAAAGCATACAATATTGTAATATATAATTTTTATGAACTTTACTTTGTTAAATACCGTCTTGCTGACGGCTATTACATTGGTGGTGGCGGCTTACGTAGTAGCCAAGCTGATAGGACCAAGGTCCTACGCGAAGGTGAAAGGTGAACCGTATGAGAGTGGTATCCCCACGCGAGGCAGCTCATGGTTGCCCGTATCGGTGGGCTTCTACCTCTTTGCCATCTTGTTCCTCATGTTTGATGTGGAAACGGTGTTTCTGTATCCATGGGCAGTGGTAGTGAAGGAGTTCGGTGCAGCAGCATTGCTGAGTATTGGCTTCTTCTTGGTAGTACTGGTATTAGGCTTGGCGTATGCCTGGCGGAAAGGAGACTTGGAATGGAAGTAAGAAAGCCGCACATCAAGAGTATTCCCTACGAGGAGTGGAACGACAATGCCTCGTTGGAGAAGATTGTTGACGAGCTCCATGAGGGTGGCGTCAATGTGATTACTGGTTCGCTGGATCAGCTCATCAATTGGGGACGCTCTAACTCCCTCTGGTCACTGACCTTCGCCACATCATGCTGTGGTATCGAGTTTATGGCCTGTGGTTGTGCTCGTTACGACTTCGCCCGTTTCGGTTTCGAGGTGACACGTAACTCTCCCCGTCAGGCTGACTTGATTATGTGTGCTGGTACCATTACGCATAAGATGGCTCCAGCCTTGAAGCGTCTGTATGACGAGATGGCTGAGCCTAAGTATGTGATTGCCGTTGGTGGCTGTGCCATCAGTGGTGGTCCGTTCAAGTCGAGCTATCATGTCGTCAAGGGTATCGAGGAGATTGTTCCCGTCGATGTGTTTATTCCTGGTTGTCCTCCACGTCCAGAGGCTATCATGTATGGCATGATGCAGCTGCAGCGTAAGGTGAAGATTGAGAAATTCTTCGGTGGTGCCAACCACAAGCAGACCAAAGAAGAGGCTGCACTGGGTGTTTCAAATGAGGAACTGACATTCCGCTCCAAGCTTGGCGACCATCGTCGTGAGCCCATCGTGGTAACGGAAGTACCTAAGGAATTTACAGAAGAGCTAAAGGCTAACAGCCAACAGCCATCAGCTAATCAAGAGGAGGAGAAGGCATGAAGTTAGAGTTTTTATCATTTGATTTCGACAAGTTCGCACAGGAGATGCAGAACTTGAAGGACAAGAAGGGCTTTGACTATCTTGTCACCATCGTCGGCGAGGACTTCGGTAGTGAAGAAGGCCTTGGCTGTGTATATATCCTTGAGAATACGAAGACACACGAGCGCTGCTCAGTGAAGCAGATTGCCAAGACACAAGTCTGTGGCGACTGCATGCAGAGTAATGGCGTTAGCGCTATGGAGGGTCAGATGGTTGCTTACATCCCAACTGTATCTAACATTTGGAAGGTTGCCGATTTGCTGGAGCGCGAGGTCTACGACTTCTTTGGCATCGTGTTCCTGGGCCATCCCGATATGCGTCGTCTGTTCCTGCGTAGCGATTTCAAGGGACATCCCTTCCGCAAGGACTGGACGTTTAGCGATGAATACACCTTGGAGGATGATGTAGAGCCTGACTACGGTCTGGAGTTCTATCTCGACAAGGATGGTGTCCTGCAGTCAAAGCAGAACAAGCTGTTTACCAGCGATGACTATGTTATCAATATCGGTCCTCAGCACCCCGCCACCCACGGTGTGCTCCGCTTGCAGACCGTTCTCGACGGTGAGACCGTCAAGCGCATCTATCCACACCTCGGCTATATCCACCGTGCTATTGAGAAGATGTGGGAGGGCATGACCTATCCTCAGACACTGGCTCTGACCGACCGTCTGAACTATCTGGGTGCCATGCAGCATCGCCATGCACTGGTTGGTGTTATCGAGGAGGCTATGGAGGTCGAACTGACAGACCGCATCAAGTACATCCGTACCATTATGGATGAGTTGCAGCGTCTCGACAGTCACCTGCTTTACACCTCATGTGTCGCTCAGGACCTGGGTGCACTGACCGGTATGCTCTATGGCATGCGTGACCGTGAGCACGTGCTCAATGTCATGGAGGAAACCACGGGTGGCCGCCTGATTCAGAACTACTACCGTATTGGTGGTCTGCAGGACGACATCGATCCTAACTTCGTCAAGAACTGTAAGGACCTCGTGAAGTATCTGCGTCCGACCATTCAGGAGTATATGGATATCTTCGGTGACAATATCATTACCCACAACCGTTTGGAGAACTGTGGCCCGATGAGTCTTGAGGATTGTATCAACTACGCCGTGACGGGTCCTGCCGGTCGTGCTTCTGGTTGGAAGAACGACGTGCGCAAGAACCATCCGTACGACATGTACGACAAGGTGGAGTGGGAGCAGTGCACGCTGACAGGCTGCGACTCTATGGACCGTTATCTCGTTCACATCAACGAGATGTACCAGAGTCTGAACATTATCGAACAGCTCATCGACAATATTCCTGAGGGTGACTTCTACGTGAAGCAGAAGCCTATCATCAAGGTTCCTGAGGGACAGTGGTACTACTCTGTAGAGGGTGTAGCCGGTGAGTTTGGCGTTTATCTTGACTCTCGTGGCGACAAGAGTCCATACCGCATGAAGATGCGTCCGATGGGTCTCTCGCTGGTAGGTGCCTTCGACCCGATGCTGCGTGGTCAGAAGATTGCCGACCTCATCGCTACGTGTGCCGCTATTGACGTAGTAATTCCAGATATTGACAGATAGTCGAAGAATAAAAGAATATAATAATAAAAGAATAAACATATGTTCGACTTTTCTATATTTACCCAATGGTTCGACCAACTGCTGCAGGTGACACTGGGTTGTCCTGAATGGTTGGCGATATTGATTGAGTGCGTGCTGGTCGGCACAGGCATCCTGCTGGGATATGCGCTGATAGCCATCGTACTGATTTTTATGGAGCGTAAGGTCTGTGCCTACTTCCAGTGCCGTCTGGGCCCGATGCGAGTAGGTTATTGGGGCTTGCTGCAGGTGTTTGCCGACGTCTTCAAGATGCTCGTTAAGGAGATCTTTATCGTCGACCGTGCCGACAAGGTGCTCTATCTTGTTGCTCCGCTCTTGGTGATTATCGGCTCTGTGGGTGCTTTCTCATTCCTGCCTTGGAACAATGGTGCCACCATCCTCGACTTCAACGTGGGTGTGTTCCTGCTTACTGCTATCTCTTCGATTGGTGTGGTAGGTATCTTCCTGGCCGGTTGGGGTTCTAACAATAAGTATTCTGTGGTTTCGGCTATGCGTGGTGCTGTGCAGATGATTTCTTATGAGATGTCGCTTTGCCTCTGTCTGATTACCGCTGTGATTCTGACAGGTACCATGCAGATGTCGGGCATCGTTGAGGCACAGACCGGTCCTTGGAAGTGGCTCATCTTCCAGGGCCATATCCCTGCCATCATCGCCTTCTTCGTATTCCTCATCGCAGGTAATGCTGAGGCTAACCGTGGCCCGTTCGATATGGCTGAGGCTGAGAGTGAGCTGACCGCTGGTCACCATACTGAGTATTCAGGTATGGGCTTCGGCTTCTTCTACCTCGCTGAGTTCCTGAACCTCTTTATCATCGCTGGTATTGCCGCTACCGTATTCCTTGGTGGCTGGGCTCCTGTGAACATCGGCATTGCCGCTTTCGACCAGGTGATGAACTACATCCCCGGTATCGTATGGTTCATGGGTAAGGCCTTCTTCCTGGTGTGGATTCTGATGTGGATTAAGTGGACGTTCCCACGTCTGCGTATCGACCAGATTCTGAAGCTGGAGTGGAAGTACCTCATGCCGCTGGCGCTTATCAACCTGGTAATTATGACTGTTGTTGTGGCCCTCGGCCTATATATTAAATAAGGTATAGCAATGGAAGATAATAAAACATATTTCGGAGAAATCGGGCATGGCCTGAAGACTTTGGCTGTTGGTATGAAGACCTCTTGGAAGGAGTATTTCAAGGACTTCTTCACCAATAAGTCGACGGAGCAATACCCCGAGAACCGCAAGACCACACTTCATGTGGCTAAGCGTCACCGCGGTCGCTTGGTATTCAAGCGCGATGAGAATGGTGATTACAAGTGCACCGCATGTACGCTTTGTGAGAAGTCTTGCCCCAATGGAACTATCAAGATTCTGAGCCACATGGCCGAGGATCCTGAGACGGGCAAGAAAAAGAAGGTGCTCGACGATTATCAGTACGACCTGGGCGACTGCATGTTCTGCCAGCTCTGTACCAACGCCTGCAACTTTGATGCCATCGAGTTTACGAATGATTTCGAGAACGCTGTGTTCGATCGTAACAAGCTGGTGCTTCACCTCGACAAGGAAGTATATCAGGGTGGTTCGCTGCCCAATCTCATTGAGGGCGGTGCTGAGTGGCAAATCGGTAAGTTTAACACTAAAACGAAGTAACGCGTTATGGGTAATACAATAATGTTTATCATTCTCGCGGTGATCATCCTCGGCTCTGCGCTGTTGTGTGTGACCACCACGCGAATCATGCGAGCCGCAACATACATGTTGTTCGTGCTCTTTGGTGTGGCAGGCATCTATTTCCTGCTTGACTACACCTTCTTGGGAGCTGCTCAGATTAGCGTATATGCCGGAGGCGTTACGATGATCTATGTATTTGCTATCCAGCTGGTTAGCAAGCGTACTCTTCAGGGCTTAGAGGAGCGTGTGAAGTCTAGTAAGATGATTGGTGGCGGTCTGGCAGCATTGGCTGGCCTGGTTGTCGTCGCCCTGATTCTGCTGAAGACAGGCTTCTACACAATTGCTCCCACCAATGTGGAGATTCCTATGAAAGAGATTGGTACAGCCCTCGTGGGTGCTGGCAAGTATCAGTATGTACTCGCTTTCGAGTTTATCTCACTGTTCCTGCTGGCCTGCATCATCGGTGGCTTGGTTGTTGCACGTAAAGAAAAGGAGGAGGAGTAAGCTATGATTCCAGTAGAATGTTATTTTGCACTCAGTGCCCTGTTGTTCTTCATCGGTGTCTATGGTTTCGTCACCCGTCGCAACCTCATTGCCATGCTCATCTCTGTCGAGCTGGTGCTCAACGCCGTTGACATCAATTTTGCAGCTATCAACCGTCTGCTTTATCCTCATGGCATGGAGGGTATGTTCATGACCCTGTTTGTCATTGGTGTGGCAGCTGCTGAGTCGGCTGTGGCTATTGCTATTATCATCAATGTCTACCGCAACTTCCGTAGCGATAGCGTTGACAGTATCAAGAACATGAAATGGTAAATGGTTATGGAAATATATAGTTATTCATTTCTGATCCTTCTGCTGCCCGCGCTGTCCTTCGTGATTCTTGCGCTCGCTGGCATGAAGATGTCGCATAAGACCGCTGGTCTTATCGGCACTACATCCTTGGGACTGGTTACCGTGCTCTCATACCTGACGGCTTTCGCCTATTTTGGTGCTGACCGTCTAGCTGATGGCTCATACGCAACTGTTGTTCCCTACAACTTCACATGGCTGCCACTGGGCAATCTGCATTTCGATATGGGTATTCTCTTAGATCCTATCTCGGTCATGATGCTGATTGTTATCTCGACAGTCTCGCTGATGGTACACATCTACTCCTTCGGCTATATGCACGGTGAGAAGGGCTTCCAGCGTTACTACGCTTTCTTGAGTCTGTTCACCATGTCTATGCTCGGACTGGTTGTGGCTACCAACATCTTCCAGATGTACACATTCTGGGAGCTTGTGGGTGTTTCATCTTATCTGTTGATTGGATTCTACTATCCGTTGAAGCCCGCTATCGCAGCCTCTAAGAAGGCTTTCATCGTGACGCGCTTTGCCGATATGTTCTTCCTCATCGGTATCCTGCTCTTTGGCTATTATGCAGGTACGTTTAGCTTCGACTTCACAGTCTCTGGCGATGTCCGTACTGTTGCCGGTGCAGCCTTTGTTCTGCCTACAGCCTTAGTGCTGATGTTCATCGGTGGTGCAGGTAAGAGTGCTATGTTCCCATTGCACATTTGGTTGCCCGATGCTATGGAAGGTCCGACGCCTGTTTCTGCACTCATCCATGCTGCTACCATGGTTGTAGCTGGTGTGTTCCAGATTGCTCGTATGTTCCCTCTCTGGATTAACTATGCTCCAGAGTCGTTGAGCATCGTTGTCTGGGTTGGCGTCTTCACTGCTTTCTATGCTGCAGCTGTGGCATGTGCCCAGAGTGACATCAAGCGTGTGCTGGCCTTCTCAACCATCTCTCAGATTGCCTTCATGATGGTAGCATTGGGAGTATGTCTGCCTGGTCATCATGGTGCTGCGCTCGACAATCACGCACAGCTTGGTTTCATGGCTAGTATGTTCCACTTGTTCACCCATGCTATGTTCAAGGCCTGCTTGTTCCTCGGTGCTGGTTGTATCATCCATGCCGTCCACAGTAACGAGATGGCTATGATGGGTGGTCTGCGCAAATACATGCCGATTACCAATATCACCTTCCTCATCAGCTGTTTCGCTATTGCAGGTATTCCTTTCTTCTCAGGCTTCAGCTCGAAGGATGAGATTATCACCGCCTGCTTTGCATACAGCCCTGTGGTTGGCTGGATTATGACGGGTATTGCTGCCATGACCGCTTTCTATATGTTCCGTCTATACTACGGTATTTTCTGGGGTACAGAGAATGTGGAGGCTCATACGCATCATACACCTCATGAGGCTCCTGCTACGATGACCATTCCTCTCATTGTGCTTTGCGTTATTACAATGGGTGTTGGTATCTACTCAACCATCGCAGGTTTTGCAGGGTGGGGTGGCAGCTTCGGTCAGTTTGTCAATGCCGAGGGTACCAACTATACCATCCACTTCGACACGCAGATTGCTGCTACTTCAACGATTATTGCTATCTTGAGTATCTGTCTCGCTACCTATATCTATAAAGGTGAGAGTCAGCCCATCGCCGACCGCCTGTATAAGACGTTCCCCAAGCTGCACCGTGCAGCCTACAAGCGCTTCTATCAGGACGAAATCTGGCAGTATGTCACTCACCGCATCATCTTCCGTTGCATCTCTACGCCTATTGCCTGGTTCGATCGCCACGTTGTTGACGGCACGTTCAACTTCATGGCATGGGGTGCCAACGAGGCTGGTGAATCTTTGCGTCCTTGGCAGAGTGGCGATGTCCGCCAGTATGCTGTCTGGTTCCTGACTGGTACCGTTGCATTAACATTAATCCTGCTTGCAATCTAAAAACGAAAGTACAATTATGAGTATATTAACATTATTCGTAGTAATTCCCGCCCTGATGCTCGTCGGCCTTTGGCTGGCCAAGAGCCTCAATCAGGTGCGTGGCGTGATGGTGGTTGGCGCCTCGTGCTTGCTGGCCCTGTCCGTATGGCTGACCATCTATTTCGTTCAGCAGCGTGCAGCAGGTAATACCGACGTGATGCTGTTGACGGCTTCTACACCGTGGTTCAAGCCTCTTAATATTGCCTATTCTGTTGGTGTCGATGGTATCTCTGTCGTCATGCTGCTCCTATCGAGCGTCATCGTCTTCACCGGTACCTTTGCCTCTTGGCAGCTGAAGCCCATGACCAAGGAGTACTTCCTCTGGTTCACCCTGCTTTCTACGGGTGTCTATGGCTTCTTCATCTGCACCGATATGTTCACCATGTTCATGTTCTACGAGGTAGCGCTGATTCCCATGTACCTGCTGATTGGTGTCTGGGGTTCCGGCAACAAGGAGTATGCTGCCATGAAGCTGACCCTGATGCTGATGGGTGGTTCCGCCCTGCTCATCATCGGTCTGCTGGGCATCTACTACTTCAGCGGAGCCACCACGATGAACGTCAACGAGATTGCAGCCATGCACAATATCCCCGTTCATATTCAGAAGATGTTCTTCCCCTTCATCTTCATCGGATTCGGTGTGCTGGGCGCCCTGTTCCCCTTCCACACATGGTCACCCGACGGTCATGCCTCTGCCCCCACGGCAGTGTCTATGCTCCATGCTGGTGTACTGATGAAGCTGGGAGGCTACGGCTGCTTCCGCGTGGCTATGTATCTGTTGCCCGACGCAGCCAATGAGTTGGCGTGGATCTTCCTGATTCTTACCACCATCTCGGTAGTCTATGGTGCCTTCTCAGCATGTGTGCAGACCGACCTGAAGTACATCAATGCTTACTCGTCAGTGTCACACTGTGGTCTGGTGCTCTTCGCTCTGTTGATGATGACCAAGACTTCTTGCACGGGTGCTATCCTGCAGATGCTGTCACACGGTTTGATGACGGCCCTCTTCTTCGCATTGATTGGTATGATCTACGGTCGTACTCACACTCGCGATATCCGCTATCTGGATGGCTTGATGAAGATTATGCCTTTCCTTGCTGTGGGTTACGTCATTGCGGGTTTGGCTAACCTCGGTCTGCCGGGCTTCTCAGGCTTCATTGCTGAGATGACCATCTTCGTTGGTTCGTTTGAGAATGCCGATACCTTCCATCGTGTGGCTACCATCATCGCTTGTACGTCGATTGTCGTCACGGCAGTCTACATCCTTCGTGTTGTTGGCAAGATTCTGTATGGTGAGGTGAAGAACAAACATTATCTGGAGCTCACTGATGCTACATGGGACGAGCGCGTCGCTGTTATCTGCCTTATCGCATGTGTCGCTGGCCTCGGCCTGTTCCCACTCTGGGCAAGCAATGTCATCTCTGACGCCGTAGGACCAATTCTCGAAAATATCATCTAATATAGGAGGACGAAAGATATGAATTACGGACAATTCCTAAATATGATTCCCGAGTTTTACCTCGTGCTCACTTTGTTAGCAGTCTTTGTGGTAGACTTCATCATGCATCGCAGCGAAAAGAAACTCGATGTGTTGTTCTCTGTCACTGCTGCATTGTTGATAGTATTACCCGTACGTATTGCATTGCTCGCTGAACCCGCTGAGGCATTCGGTGGCATGTATGTGGCTTCACAGGCTGCCAACGTGATGAAGATTATCCTCACAATTGGTGCGCTTATCGTTGTTATCATGGCTCAGCCCTGGTTGAAAAATGAGGCATCAAAATATGCTGGAGAGTTCTATCTGCTGATACTCTCTACACTGCTTGGTATGTATGTCATGATGTCCAGCGGCTCGTTCCTGCTGTTCTTCCTTGGACTGGAGACTGCTTCAGTACCTATGGCCTGCTTAGTGGCTTTCGACAAGTATAAGAAAAAGAGCGCTGAGGCTGCTGCCAAGTATATCCTCGTGGCAACTTTCTCAAGTGGTGTCATGCTATATGGCATTTCATTTGTCTACGCTGCTTCAGGTACGCTCTATTTCGGTGATGTTGCTGAGGCTATTATGGGCTGCAACCCGCTCTATGAGGGGGCTACACCACTGACAATCATGGGTCTGGTGTTCTTCTTCAGCGGTTTGGCATTCAAACTGTCGCTCGTGCCTTTCCATTTCTGGACGGCCGACACCTATGAGGGCGCTCCTACACCTATCACCGGTTACCTGAGTGTCTGCTCAAAGGGTGCTGCAGCTTTTGCAGCAATGGTTATCCTTTGCAAGGCTTTTGCTCCACTGGTAGAGTATTGGGAGTACATGCTCTATGTGCTTATCGTGCTCTCTATCACTATCGCTAACTTATTTGCTATCCGTCAGAGCGAGCTCAAGCGCTTCATGGCCTTCAGCTCTATCTCACAGGCTGGTTACATCATGTTGGCTGTTGTTGGTGCTTCACAGGCAGGCATGGCTTCGTTGATGTATTACATCTTCGTGTATGTCGTTGCCAATATGGCTGTTTTCACCGTTATCTCAGCTGTAGAGCAGAATAATGGTGGCGCTACCAAGATGAGTGCTTACGATGGTTTGTATCAGACCAACCCCAAGCTGGCGTTTCTTATGACGCTGGCGCTGTTCTCGCTGGCTGGTATTCCTCCGTTTGCAGGTATGTTCTCTAAGTTCTTCGTGTTCATGGCTGCTGCCGAGCAAGGCTCCTTCTGGGCTTACTTCGTGGTATTTATCGCCTTGGTCAACACGGTTGTGAGTTTGTACTACTATCTGCTCATCGTCAAGGCTATGTACATCAAGCAGACTGATACACCACTGCCAACGTTCAAGAGTGATGTTAATACCAAGCTTGCTTTGACAGTTTGCACTGCAGGTATCGTCCTTTTCGGTGTCTGCTCATGCATCTATCAGTGGCTCTTTACCGCTTCTGCTATGTAAGCATTAGAACAAGTAGTTATACAACGATTGATACAAAAGAAAATCGGGCAAATGCTTTGTGCTTTGCCCGATTTTTTGTACCTTTGCACCGTTTTTCGGAAATTATAATTTCATTGCAATGAATATATCTTATAAATGGTTGAAAGAATACGTTGATTTCGACCTGACACCACAGGAGGTGTGCGATGCTTTGACATCGACAGGTCTGGAGGTTGACGCACTCGAAGAAGTACAAAGTATTAAGGGCGGTCTGAAGGGACTTTACGTAGGTAAAGTGCTGACGTGCGAAATGCACCCAGACTCAGACCACCTGCACGTAACAACAGTAGATTTAGGTAAGGGTGAGCCCCAGCAGATTGTCTGTGGTGCTCCCAACGTAGCAGCAGGCCAGAAGGTCATCGTGGCCGATTTGGGCTGTGTGCTCTACGATGGTGACAAGGAGTTTGTTATCAAGAAGTCGAAGCTGCGTGGCGTAGAGTCAATGGGTATGATTTGTGCCGAGGACGAGATTGGCATCGGTACTGACCATGCTGGCATCATTGTACTCCCTGAAGATGCAGTTGTCGGTACCCCCGCCGCAGAATACTATCATCTGGAGAGTGATTGGCTCATCGAGGTGGATATCACCGCCAACCGTGCCGATGCCCTTTCTCACTGGGGTGTAGCTCGAGACCTGTATGCCTGGCTGAAGCAGAATGGCTACAAGACCGCTACCCACAAACCCGTTGTCAGCGATTTTGTCGTTGACAACAACAGTCTCCCCATCGATGTTGTTATCGAGAACACAGAGGCCTGCAAGCGCTATGCCTGTGTCAGCGTTACTGGTTGTGAGGTCAAGGAGAGCCCCGAGTGGCTGAAGAACAAGCTCAGCGTAATCGGTCTGCGTCCTATCAACAATATCGTCGACATCACCAACTACGTGATGATGGCACTGGGTCAGCCCTTGCACTGCTTCGATGCTGACATGGTGAAGGGTCACAAGATTGTCGTTAAGACGATGCCCGAGGGCACACCCTTCCAGACACTCGATGGCGAGGAGCACAAGTTGAGCGACCGCGACCTGGCTATCTGCAATGCCGAGGAGCCCATGTGTATCGCTGGTGTCTTCGGTGGAAAGGGTAGTGGTACCTACGAGACCACCAAAAATGTGGTGCTGGAGAGTGCTTACTTCCATCCCACATGGATTCGTAAGTCAGCTCGTCGTCACGGACTCAGCACCGATGCTTCGTTCCGTTTCGAACGTGGCGTAGATCCCAATGGCACCATCGACGCCCTGAAATATGCTGCTCAGCTCTGTAAGGAGTTGGCTGGCGGTAAGGTGTCTATGGAGATCAAGGACGTCTATCCCGAGAAGATGGAGAATGCCGTTGTCGACCTCAACTTCGATTACGTACACTCACTCATCGGCAAGGAGATTCCCGTAGAGACCATTAAGAACATCTGCGAGAGCCTGGAGATGAAGGTGCTTAGCGAGAGTACTGAGGCACTGAAGCTCGAGATTCCAGCCTACCGTGTGGACGTACAGCGTCCTTGCGACGTGGTGGAGGACATCCTGCGCATCTATGGATATAACAATGTAGAGATTCCTACTCAGCTGAAGTCAAGTCTCGTCATCAAGGGCGACGAAGACCAGAAGCACAAGCTGGCTAACCTCGTTAGCGAACAGCTGGTGGGCGCTGGCTTCAACGAGATTCTGAACAACTCGCTGACCAAGGCCGCCTACTATGCTGAAGAGCAGCAGGCTCAGCTGGTAAAGATTATGAATCCGCTGTCTAGCGACCTCAACGTGATGCGTGGCACCCTGCTGTATGGCGGTCTGGAGAGTATCGAACACAATGCCAAGCGTAAGAACGGCAACTGCCGCTTCTTCGAGTTCGGCAACGTCTATAGCTTCGACCCTGAGAAAGAGAATCAGGACGACCCCGTGCAGGCCTATAAGGAGCAGAACCACATGGCGCTGTGGCTGACGGGCAAGCGCGTAGAGGGTTCGTGGGCTCACGCCAACGAGGATACCTCGTATGCTGAGCTCGATGCCTATGTGCAGAACATTCTGGCACGCATCGGTGTACAGCCTGGCATGCTGGTTCGCAAGAAGTCTGACAACGCTATCTTCTCTGCTGGACTCACCATCGAGAACCGTGGTGGCAAGAAGCTCATCGAGATGGGTGTGCTGACCAAGAAGCTGCAGAAGCAGTTCGACATCGACACTACCGTTTACTATGCTGAGCTCAACTGGACCACGCTGATGAAGGTTGTCCGCAAGCAGAAGGTACTCTACACCGAGATTGCCAAGTATCCTGCCGTCAGCCGCGACCTCGCCCTTCTCATCGACAAGAATGTTGAGTTCGCCCAGATTGAGCAGATTGCTCGTCAGACTGAGAAGAAGTTCCTGAAGAAGGTCGAGCTCTTCGACGTCTATGAGGGCAAGAACCTGCCTGCTGGCAAGAAGTCGTATGCTGTCAACTTCATCCTCCAGGATGCTGAGAAGACGATGGGTGACAAGCAGATTGAAGCAATCATGAGCAAACTGATTCAGAACCTGAAGAAACAGCTTAATGCCGAGCTTCGTTAATTATGCATTATGAATTATTAATTATGAATTAAATTATATGGGAAGAGCATTTGAATATCGTAAAGCTACGAAACTGAAGAGATGGGGCCACATGGCCAAGACATTCACCAAGATTGGCAAGCAGATTGCCATTGCCGTAAAGGCTGGCGGTCCAGAGCCCGACATGAACCCCGCACTGCGCGCCTGCATTGCCAACGCCAAGCGCGAGAACATGCCGAAGGACAACATCGAGCGTGCCATCAAGAACGCTATGGGTAAAGACCAGAGCGACTATAAGGAGGTAACCTACGAAGGATATGGCCCTCACGGAGTAGCCATCTTCGTTGACACCCTGACCGACAACACCACCCGTACCGTGGGTGACGTCCGCTCGGTATTCAACAAGTTCAATGGTAACCTGGGTACTCAGGGCTCTCTGTCGTTCCTGTTCGACCACAAGTGCGTGTTCACCTTCAAGAAGAAAGACGGTCTGGATATGGACGAGATGATTCTCGACCTCATCGACTACGGCGTAGAGGATGAGTATGACGAGGACGAAGAGGAGAACAGCATCACCATTTATGGCGATCCTTCTTCATTCGGTGCCATCCAGAAGCACCTGGAGGAGAATGGTTTCGAGGTAACGGGTGCTGAGTTCACCCGCATTCCTAACGACCTCAAGGACGTTACCCCCGAGGAGCGTGAGACCATCGACAAGATGATTGAGAAACTCGAGGACTTCGACGATGTACAGACCGTGTACACCAACATGAAGCCCGAGGGCATCGAGGAATAATCATCAGTATCGTCGTTGATTCCGTCAACGACAATCACCGATAATCATTTTCGCGGAACGTAGCTTCAAAGAGCTTCGTTCCGCTATCTTTTTCTGAGTGGTAGGTGTATCGGAACGAGTAGCCAGCATCCTTGTACAGCTTCAGGTTCGTTGAATTCTTCACTTCCAGGAGTAATGCCTCACTAAATTGTGCGCTGTCCACCCTCAACGGATTGTCCAGCGAGCCCTGCAAGGTATAGCAGTAGCCGATGGTATGACTATCCTTGTCGAACGTCATGCTGTCCAACACTATCTCCGTGTCTATATGGCGCGGACAATTCTTCTGTGTATACTCCTTGGCCTCACGTGCACAACGCTCTTCCAGCGACTCTTGGCATGCAGCTAACAGTATGCCAGCTACTATCATAATGATTATCTTCTTCATTGTCTTCTTTATTTCTGCGTTGCAAAGGTAGAAACTTTTTTTGTAACTTCCAAGTGCGAGACCGTCGTTTTCTTCCATTTTTTTCTTGTTTGATTTGCAAAAATCAGCATACAAATGATACAACTTTCAATTTTATTTCTTATCTTTGCCAATGAAATGAACAAAAAGAACTTAGACATCGGCTATTTCTTGTCCTTTTGTATCGAGCAATACAAAGAGGCCAAACATTTGTCTGGAGGTGAAGTTGCACGGATTTTCGGACAATATGGTGTCCTTGAATATCTTGAAGAGCACTTTGAGCCACTTCACTCGCAAAGCCGGCAATGGATTTTGGAAGACATAGACGAGTTTATCAGTTTAAGGAAAGGGGAGGTCGCATGAAACTATATCATGGAAGTTTAGAGCAGGTCGATAAGCCTGAGATTCGTAATGCTCTGAATCTAAATGTGACACAAGACAATCTGTATCTTTTTCTTCCTTCTAAAATTAGTTGGATGGCAGATATGCTTTCTGAGGACAAGCATGTCAGCATAGCTGATGCAGTTAAAGAAATATATGCATCTGACACATACCGCCATTTAGAAAATGAGGAAACAAAATATTGGCATTTAGGTCCTGTCGCACTATATGAAAATCTAAAATAGGTAAATCCTAATAATTTTGCAAAATGGAAGAAATGGTCGGCCTATTTCTTCCATTTTTCTTGTTTGTTTCGTACATTTGCCTGCGATATACGTATTGAACGAATGATTGGAAGACAAAAATGATGAAAAAGAGAATGAGAAGTAGCCGATTGTCATGATTTTTTTGCATACCATTTAAAAAATCAGCATACAAATGATACAACTTTCAATTTTATTTTGTATCTTTGCAACTGACTCAGGTAGCCCGCAAGGGTGAGTGGGTCAGGACATCGATGGAACAGAGGCCACAAGCCATTTGTAAGGCCGGCCTCGAAGGACGTTTTCAGAACGTTATCTTCTACATCCAAAACTTCGCAACCTTTGGTTCTATCAGAAGATAAACGCAACGAAGCGTCCATGCTGGGTGTATTATACCCTAATGTGTATAAGCTATTATTAGCTCTATACATTATCTATAATACCCAAAGGCGTGGGCTGGCTGAGTTGCTTATCTTGATAGAAAGGGCAATGCGAAGGCCAAGGATGTGGGATAAGCGACAGAAAGTTTACTCTCACGCCCTTTTTGTTTCCTACTATAAATATTACTAACCAGCTGAGGCAGGGAGAGCGGGTAGGCCATAATAGTTACAATATGGGGAAATGTGTTCAATCAACAACAAAAAAGATATCAATACCTTACCGTAGGTTGGAAATGAAGTTGAAACCTTCTCAATTAAAGTTCTTATATGATTATTTTGTACTTCGTTGCGAGAACGATGAAGTGCAACTAAAATACTACTATATTAGAAGTAAAGAAGTAAAAGCATTAAAGAAAGAACTGAATTTTGAAATAGTACCTATTAAGCCCGTAAAAGGAATCTCTATAGTAAAAAAGCCACAAAAGAATGAATTTGTTTTTGTAAATGATAAAAACTCTACACTTGCAAGCTTGTTTCACCATATCAGGAATGTATTTGTACACAATAGAGTATATATATTAGATACTGGAGAGGTTGAGCTAATTGATGTTGTCCCTCCTAAAACTATGAAAAAAGCTGAATTAGAAAAACTTAGGGCAAAAGGAAAGAAAAGACCTGAAGCCCGTATTACCATGTATTCAAAATTTTCATCATTTGACAAATTGAAAAAGATTTTACAAGAATTGTTGGAAACACAACAATAAAGCAATATTTACTATGAAACAACTACTGACATTTCTGCTTACTGTGCTCATGAGCATGGTTGGAACTAAGACTTTTTCCTAATCCTTGGAACATTGGATTTGAAAATGGGACTGGAGTGATTGCCCACGTTCCTTTTGTGTATTGAAATAATAGCAATAACTAAAAACAATATCATTATGAAAAAACTATTACTTTTTTTATTAACCACTTTGCTACCATTGGTAGTATGTGCTTACGATGCCAAAATAGATGGCATTTATTATAATTTTGATCAGACAGCCAAAACGGCAACAGTAACCTTCAAACGTTATGATCGTCCTCACGATTCCTCTAACCAAGACGCCTATTCTGGGAACGTAACCATCCCTTCAACGGTAGAATATCATGGTGATACCTATTCGGTAACAACCATTGGATCCCATGCGTTCGGATATTGTAACATTAAATCTGTAACTATTCCTAACAGTGTGACATCAATCGGTTATGAATCTTTCTATTACTCCGGCCTAACTTCTGTTACCATTCCTAATAGTATTACTTACATAGGTGAATGTGCTTTCATTGGTTGCAGTGGCCTTACCTCAGTGAATATTCCTAACGGTGTGACATCTATTCGTAATTATACTTTCTATGAATGTTCTAGTCTGACTTCTATCACAATTCCGAACAGTGTGACATTTATTGGCGAATCTGCTTTCCAAAAATGTAGTGGCCTGACCTCAGCGACCATTGGCGAGAGTGTCACGACAATTGGAGATGAGGCTTTCGAGGGATGTAATGGTCTTACCTCTGTGACAATTCCGAACAGTGTGACATCTATTGGTAGTGATGCTTTCAAAAACTGCAGTGGCCTTACCTCTGTGACAATTGGAAATGGGTTGACATCAATCGGTAGTCAAGTATTTTCTGGCTGTTACAACATAGTATCGCTATCACTTAACTGTAAGAATGTAGGAAGTTGGTTCAGCGGCCAAAGTTCTATAAAAGAAGTTATACTTGGTGATAATGTAGAATCAATCAGCAATGATGCTTTCTGTGGCTGTAGCGGTTTAACCTCAATTACAATTCCTGATAATGTTATGTCAATCGGAAATTCTGCATTCTCCTTTTGTTCCAGTCTATCTTCTGCGACAATCGGAAATAGTGTGATATCCATTGGCGACTATGCATTTCATGACTGTTCCAGTCTAACTTCTATTACAATCCCGAACAGTGTAACATCCATTGGTGACTATGTATTCAAAGATTGTTCTAAACTGACTTCTGTCACAATTGGAAATGGTGTGACATCCGTTGGCGACTATGCATTTCAAGACTGTTCTAGTCTAACTTCTATTACAATCCCGAATAGTGTCATCTCAATTGGAAGTGACGCTTTCTGCGGCTGTTCTAACCTAACTTCTGCGACAATCGGGAACAGTGTGACATCCATTGGAGATTATGCTTTCGGTAATTGTTCTAGTCTAGAATCAGTTATAATTCCAAACAGTGTCATCTCAATTGGAAGTTATGTATTCACAGGTTGTTCTAAACTGACTTCTGTCACAATTGGAAATGGTGTGACATCCATTGGCTCATATGTCTTCTTGGCTTGTTCTAGTTTGGCTTCTATTACAATTCCAAACAATGTTTTAGAAATTGGCCCATATGCATTCTATAAATGTTCTAGTCTCGTGTCAGCCGAATTACATTGCAAAAAGATTGCTAAATATTGTTTCGATAATCTAAAATCTATCAAACAATTAATCCTGGGTGACGAACTGAAAGAAATAGGCCAATGTGCATTCTATGGTTGCTCGGGTTTGACATCTATAAACTTACCTAATAGCATAAATAAAATCGAAGACAAAGCTTTTTATAATTGTTCAAACATACTGAGAATAACTGTAGGAACAGGAAAAATTACATGGGGTAATCAAGTTTTTTATAATGTAAACCCCTATAAAGTAATATGGTTTTCATCTACAAATCCCATAATAAGCGGTAAAGTAAATATTAATTACCAAAAATATCCCAAATTAAATGAAATGTTTGAGGTAGATGGTATAAAGTACGTCCCTATTGATCCAAGTAAAAGAACATGTCATGCGGTAGACTGTATAGAAGATGAAACTGTAGAGAACTTGGTTATAGGGAAAACGGTATCATATCGGGGGATTGATTTCACAATTGAAAAATGTTACGGAACATTTATTGGTAATCAATACATAAAAAAATTAGAAATAGATAATGAAAAAGGTATTGGAGAGTATATGTGCTACTATTGTGAAAAGTTAGAGGATTTAACATTGAGCAATACTGTTACTGAAATTGGACTCTCAGCATTCCAAGGATGTTCTTCGCTTCAAAGTGTAGAAATTCCTTCAAGTATAGTGTTAATTGACAAATTTGCCTTCAGTGAATGTACATCCATAAAAAAAGTCATTGTTAAAGATTTGGCTGCATGGTGTAAAATAACATTTACCACATTGGGAAGTAATCCTTTAACATTATCTCATCATCTTTATAGTGATGAAAACACAGAGATAACAGATTTGATAATCCCGAACAGTGTAACATCTATTGGAAGTTATGCGTTCGCAAGTTGTTTAGGACTGACTTCTGTGACAATTCCCAATAGCGTGACAAATATTGGTGATTATATCTTCTATGATTGTTCAAATTTAAAGTCTGCCACAATTTCTGATGGAATCGCATCCATTGGTGAAGATGCATTCTTTGGATGCTCTGGTTTAACTGCTGTTACTATCCCAGAAAATGTTATTTCAATTGGCGAATATTCATTTGCACATTGTACGGGTCTAGCATCGATTGTCGTTCCCAATAGCGTGACTTCAATTGGGAGAAATGCGTTTACGGGTTGTACTGGTTTGGCTTCCATCAATATCGGAAACAGTTTGTCATCAATTGGGGATGCTGCATTTAAGGATTGTGTAAATTTGTCTTCCGTGACAATGAATAGTAAGACAATTAAAGAATGGTTCAGTGGAAACAAAACCATCAAAGCAGTTATCATAGGAGATAATGCAGAGAAAATAGCAAACTCAGCTTTCTCTAGTTGTTCAAATTTAAAGTTATTGAAAATAGGAAATGGAATAAAGACTATTGGCAATAATTCATTCAGTGGTTGTAGTAGTCTTGAGGCTTGTGAAATTGGTTCTAAATTAACTAATATTGGTGAAAAAGCATTCAATGGGTGTTCTTATCTGAAAAAACTGATATGTAGAGCAATAGTTCCTCCTTCTTGTGGTACTCAAGCCTTATCTGATATCGACAAATGGGAGTGTACATTATCTGTTCCTGAAAGTGCGACAACAGCTTATCAAGAGGCAAATCAGTGGAAAGATTTCTACTTTATTAATAATGATGTAACACAGACTTTAACAATTACATATAAGTTGAGTTATGTCGTAGACGGCACAGAATATAAATCATACGAATTGGAAGAAGGTGCCGAGATTACTCCTGAACCTGCTCCCACGAAGGAAGGTTATACATTCAGTGGTTGGAGTGATATTCCTGCAACTATGCCTGCACACGATGTGACAGTTACTGGTACTTTTGCTATCAACACTTATAAGTTGACCTATTTGGTCGATGGCGAAATCTACAAGAGCTATGATGTCAAGTATGGTACCACGATTACTCCAGAAACTAAGCCTACCAAAGAAGGATATACCTTTAGTGGGTGGAGCGAAATACCAGCAACGATGCCTGCACATGATGTTACAGTTACAGGAACCTTCACAATCAACACATATAAGTTGACCTACACTGTTGATGGTGAGGTATATAAGACTTACGATCTTGAATATGGCGCTACGATTACTCCTGAAGCAGAGCCAGCACCTATTAGAGAGGGATACACTTTCTCTGGATGGAGCGAAATACCAGCTACTATGCCTGCTCATGACGTGACTGTCACAGGAACATTCAGCATCAACAAGTATAAGTTGACTTATACGGTTGATGGTGTAGAATACAAGTCATATGATATTGAGTATGGTGCTACGATTACTCCAGAAGCAGAGCCAACCAAAGAGGGTTACACTTTCTCTGGCTGGAGCACGATTCCTGAGACCATGCCTGCGCATGACGTAACAATAACTGGTACCTTCATTATTAACAAATATAAGTTGACCTATATAGTTGATGGTGAGGTATACAAGACGTATGATATAGAGTATGGCGCATCTATTACTCCTGAAGCAGAACCTACCAAGGAAGGATACACCTTCTCTGGTTGGAGTACCATTCCAACAACAATGCCGGCGTATGATGTAACGATAACTGGTTCGTTCACAAAGGGTGCTTACAAGTTGACATATATGTTGGACGGAGTAGTTTACAAGACTATTAGTTACGATTATGGAGATGCTATCACTCCCGAACCAGCACCAACCAAAGAAGGCTATACTTTCAGTGGTTGGAGCGAGATTCCAGAGACGATGCCCGCTCATGATGTAATGGTTACAGGAACCTTCAGCATCAATAAGTACAAGTTGACTTACACCGTTGATGGTGAGGTTTACAAGACGTATGAGATAGAATACGGTGCAACGATTACACCAGAAGCTGAGCCTGCTAAGGAAGGATATACTTTCAGTGGTTGGAGCGAAATACCTGCAACGATGCCTGCACATGACGTAACTGTAACGGGTACGTTCACTCTTGATACTGGCATTGAGCAGATAATGAGTAATGCGAATGGTGATATCATGATTTTCACCATTGACGGTAAGCGAGTGGATAATATAAAGAAAGGTATGAACATTATCCGAATGAGTGATGGAACCACAAGAAAAGTAGTAGTGAAGTAGAGACTAATAATAGTTTTTGGTGGTATAAGAACTATATAACGAAAGAAAAAATATAAAAACAGGGTTCACATTCACGCGTAAAGCATTGTATTACTGCGTGTTAAGTGTGAACCCTATTTTTGGACTCATAATATCAGACTTCGTACCGTCTTTCCTTAGGAATCTTTCCTCCGGACGCAAGGTGACAGGCACGTCGTGTGGGCAAGTTCATCAAGGACTTGCGGAATCTTCTGATTTGATTGATTTGCTTTCCTGCGTAAGACATGGGAAATAATAAAAAGTTTGGTGGTTTCAAAAATAGTTTGTATATTTGCACTCGAAAAGAGTAATTATGGTAATACCAAGGCTATACAGCGCTAAGCAGATAGAGCAACAATTCCATACTGGCGAGGAACCGGTGATGGTGATGTGTTCAGACGTAAATATCTATGTCTGCAAATATATGCGTTCCTCTGCCTCAGCTTATAAATTGGCTTGCGAATTCATTGGGGTGAATCTGGCTAAAGCATGGCAACTGAACACTCCTGGTATTGCATTGGTTAATATTCGCCCTGCGCATTGGGAAGGCATAAACGTATCCCATAGTATTTCTGCTCCTTCAATAGGTTTCCGTTGGCTTGATGGTGTGGTTGACATCACACCTTCCACCTATGCAAAGGTTCCAGCAAAAGCTGAGATGTTGAACCAACTGATGAAGATTGCCCTATTTGACTTCTGGGTGGCTAATGAAGACCGCAATGCAAATAATGCAAACTTGATGTATGATGTGGTTCGAGAACAGTTTGTGTCAATTGACTATGGCTGTATTTTTAACACAGCGACTTTCGAATATCCACTCTTACAACTCACGTCCACAGATACTATTCTGTGGTCAGATTTATTTCGTCATCTCCTTCAAATTGCAAACTGTCAAAACGTTCTCGCTATTGCTAATAGTATGAAGACCGACTACGAAGAAAGTATTGATAGAAGCGAGGCCATAGTGAAAGAGATTATTGCAGAAATGCCGCAAGAATGGAACGTTCCTACAAATGCCGTCAGTGAGAAATTACATCAGTTGTTTGACCCACAATGGACAGCTGCCGTTTGGGATAACTTCATGGATTGTCTTAACGAAAACATTAGATAATATGAAATACAGTATCATTTATGCGGTTATCCGCCCTGAGATTTCCGAACGTGTCAGTCTTGGTCTGATTTTCGTCGACGGGGATAAGGTCGATGTGCGTTACTCTCAAGAGAAACTGGATGCCGTACGCGGTCTGTTTCCACCTAAGGAATATGAGTTCCTTTCGCAGATTGTCAGATCAATGCCATCTGATGGTAGTATCAATAGCGTTGAGTCTATTAACTATCTTACACGCTACTCCAATAACTTGATTACTGTTTCGCCCCTACAGAGTATTGATATAGCAGCCACAGAACAAAGTAAGACCAGCCTGTTTCGAAACTATATTTACGAAGCGGCATAAAGCGTGCTTTTTGTAGAGCGATACAAATAGAAAATATAAAAACAAGTGTCACTGTCACGCGTAACATGTTGTACTACTGCGCGTTAAGTGTGACACTTGTTTTTTTGACTCATAATATCAGACTTCGTACCGTCTTTCTTTAGGAATCGTGGCTCCTGAGGAAGGGCGGTTTATGTTTTCGTAAAGTCCATATCTGCAAGTATAATCTTTCTTCTTATGCTATCTCGTGATACGTTATTATGTTCCTTAATCTTGTGACGGATGTCGCAGATATATGCGACAACCGTCAAATATATGTGCGACGGCCGTCGAACATAACGAAAATAGCTGACAAGGAAAAGAAGGAAGGCTGATACGGGGGGTGAGATAGGCTAATACGTAACTAACTACAGCTAAGTAGGTTACGTATTAGGCTTACTTGAGAAGGAGGCAGGGTAATAGGGGATTGTTTGTAAATAAAAGGTCAGAAAACTAACCTAATTTAACATTATTTTTGATATCGTGTAAAGAAAAATTACGCAGCATCCTATGATACGATAGGTCTAAAAACAAGTGTCACACCTAACGTGCTGAAATAATGTGCGTTAGGTGTGACGGTGAACCTTGTTTTCTTGCTAATTTTTAATTAGAATCCTTCATAGCTACTGATAGCTTGGCGCCATTCGTCGGGGAGGGGAATGGTCTGCTGATGTTCCAAATCGAATAGCACCATGATGGAGAGGCATCGGCTCTTTACTTCCTGTGTGTCAATATCAATGACGTCCTGCTCCAGGTGGAAGCTCTTGTTGCCAATCTTGGTGACGCGTGTGCGGCCTGCTATATGGTTGTCGCCCTTGATTTGTGCAAGGAATTCTGCTTCAATTTTGACTACGACAATGGCCAGACGTTCCCAGTCGACACCCTTGCAGACGGTGGCGATATAGTCTGTCTTTGCAGTATCGTAGAATTGGAAATATACGGTATTGTTGACATGTCCGAACTTGTCAACGTCGTTGAAACGTATTTGGAGTGGTAAAATGTGGCGATACGCTATGTTTTCTTCTTTTATCATCTTCATCTTGTTAAGTCTAGAATGAAAGGGAACCATTCGGTTCCCTTTTGCTTGTTCTTGCGGAGAGTGAGGGATTCAAACCCCCGATACCCGAAAAGGGTATACCGGATTTCGAGTCCAGCGCGATCGATCACTCTGCCAACTCTCCGAATATGTGAGAACAAAAGAGAGCGTGCTCTCATTTTGTCGAGCGTGAGGAGAGTCAATTGAAATTGAACTCTCTTTCGCGTTTTGCGTGTGCAAAGGTACTATGTTTTTCTGAAATATCCAAAAGATATCTTGGTTTTTTTGAAAAAAATGAGTACCTTTGCAGACGGTTTTGAAAACGTACATATTTAATATATTAAAAGAAAGATGAAAGCATTTGTTTTCCCCGGTCAGGGGGCACAGTTTGTTGGTATGGGTAAGGACCTGTATGACAACAACGAGACTGCAAAAGAATTGTTTGAGAAGGCTAACGAAATTCTGGGTTATCGCATTACCGACATTATGTTTGAAGGTACTGATGAGGACCTGAAGCAGACGAAGGTAACACAGCCTGCCGTATTCCTGCACAGCGTGATTACTGCCATTTGTTTGGGCGATGCCTTCGACCCGAAGATGGTTGCCGGTCACTCACTGGGTGAGTTCTCTGCACTGGTTGCTGCTGGTGCACTGTCGTTTGAGGATGGCCTGAAACTGGTATATGCCCGTGCTATGGCTATGCAGAAGGCTTGTGAGGCTCAGCCCTCGACAATGGCTGCTATCATCGGTCTTCCCGACGAGAAGGTCTTGGAGGTTTGCGATGAGGTCAGCAAGATGGGTAAGGGTATCTGTGTTGCTGCCAACTTTAACAACCCTGGCCAGCTGGTTATCTCTGGCGATATTGATGCCATCAACGAGGCTTGCGAGCAGCTGAAGGCCGCTGGTGCTAAGCGCGCTCTGCCCCTGAAGGTAGGTGGTGCTTTCCACTCTCCACTGATGCAGTCTGCTAAGGACGAGTTGCAGGCTGCTATCGAGAAGACAGAATTCAAGGCTCCGAAGTGTCCCGTTTACCAGAACGTTGATGCACTGCCTCATACTGATCCTGCTGAGATTAAACAGAACTTGATTGCTCAGCTGACTAGCAGCGTTCGCTGGACTCAGATTGTGCAGAACATGATTGCTGACGGTGCTACTGACTTCACAGAGTGTGGTCCTGGCAAGGCCCTGCGCGGTATGATTGCCAAGATTAACAGTGAAGTGACTGCACACGGAATCGAGCAATAACCATTATACAATACCAATAACTAATAAACAAAACTTTGAACGTGGATAAAGTCATTATTTATCAAATATTTACCCGCCTTTTCGGCAATCGCAACGTTACCCGCAAGGTTGACGGCACGATTGCCGAAAACGGTTGTGGCAAGTTGGCAGACTTCACACCCAAGGTGCTGAAGGACATTGCTGCTATGGGTGTCAGTCATGTGTGGTATACGGGTATTATCCGTCATGCGACGCAGACCGATTATAGTAAGTATGGTATTCCCCGCCAGCATCCTGCTGTGGTGAAGGGTAAGGCTGGATCGCCCTATGCTATTACCGACTACTATGATGTTGACCCCGACTTGGCTGTCAATGTCAATGAGCGTATGCAGGAGTTTGAGCAACTCGTGGAGCGTACCCATGCTGCTGGTCTGAAGATGGTCATCGACTTCGTGCCCAACCATGTGGCTCGCCAGTATCACTCTGTCTGCAAGCCTCAGGGTGTGGTGGATCTTGGTGCTGATGACGACCCTCAACAGGGCTTCAATCCGCAGAACAACTTCTACTATTGCCCGGGCGAGCGCTTTACACCGTTTTTCGACCTCTATCAGGGGGAGAAGGAGGCTTACATCGAGGAGCCTGCCAAGGCTACGGGTAATGATCATTTCGATAATGCACCGTCGAAAACCGACTGGTATGAGACCGTCAAGCTGAACTATGGTGTTGACTACTATGCTGGGCGCATCGGTTACTTCGACCCTATTCCCGACACGTGGTACAAGATGACGGAAATCCTGCTCTTCTGGGCTTCCAAAGGAGTAGATGCCTTCCGTTGCGATATGGCTGAGATGGTACCTGCCGAGTTCTGGCGCTTTGCCACGAAGACCGTTCGTGAGGACTTCCCCGACATCAAGTTCATTGGCGAGGTGTATAATCCCTACGACTATCGTCGCTACCTGCTAAATGGTTTCGACTGGTTGTATGACAAGGTAGGTATGTATGACACGATGCGTAGCGTTATCTGTCACCATGCACCGACGTCAGCCATCAGCAATGCCTGGCAACAGACCGACGATATCCGGGAACACATGCTCTATTTCCTGGAGAACCACGACGAACAGCGTATAGCCAGCGACTTCTTTGCTGCTGACGGACGCAAAGGTGTTCCTGCCATGATAGCCTCTGTACTGATGCAGCAGAATCCGTTTATGCTGTATGCCGGCGAAGAATATGGAGAACGCGGCATGGATCGTGAGGGCTTCAGTGGTAACGACGGGCGCACCACCATCTTCGACTATTGGAGTGTAGATACCCTTTGTCGTGCTGCTGCTAAGAAACTGACCGCTGACGAACAGCAACTCTTCGACATCCATAAAAAGACCATGCTGATTGCCCGTAAGGAGAAAGCTGTCAGCGATGGTGCTTTCTTTGACCTCATGTATGTGAACGGTCATTTGCAGCGTCAATATGCCTTCCTGCGCAAGGCTGACAACGACCTCTTGCTGGTGGTTGCCAATTTTGACGATCAGGATGTGGACATTGATGTCAATCTGCCTGCTCATGCTTTTGACTATCTGAAGATAAAAGAGTGTACGGTAATGGCTACTGATCTGCTGACCAAAGACAAACAGTCTATGATGCTGCGTCCAGACGGCGCGGTGCGTATGAATGTCGGCGCTCGTAGCGGTAGGGTGTGGAAGGTGAAGTGTAAGAAGTGAGATGGAAGACTATCAATTCAACGATCACAACAAAGAAGAGTTCCCGCCAGCACATACAGCGGAACATCTGCTCAACCAGGTGATGATTCGCCTGTTTGGTTGTGAGCGTTCGTATAATGCACATATTGAGCGCAAGAAGAGCAAGATGAGCTTCCACATTGACCACAAACCCACGCGTCAGGAAGAGAAAGAGATTGAGCGTGAGATGCAGCGGTTGATAGAGGAAGACTTGCCCGTTACCTTCGAGGTGGTGCCCCTGAGTGAGTTGCCAGAAGGAGTACATGCCGACCGACTGCCCAGCGATGTCAGTGATAGCATCCGACTGGTACGTATTGGCGACTATGATGTTTGTCCTTGTATTGGAAAACATGTTCGCTCCACTGCGCAGATAGGTCGCTTTGAGATGTTAGGAACCAACTGGGATGAGCACGAACATTCGTTCAGAGTGCGCTTTAAGATAGTCTGATTTGCCGAGTGTATTTCAAGATTGTCTGATATAACAAAGAACCCTCGCAATTGCGAGGGTCTCTTGTTGTATGATAAATGTCTTTATAAGGCAATCTTCATGAATACGGGGAAGTGGTCTGAATAGGTCAGGTCCGTCTTGTAGTATGAGATACCCTTGATGCTTTCGTCGTGGAAAATATAGTCGATGCGTACGGGCTTGTTCTTCATGCCGCGATAGGTATACATCCAACCGGCACCACACTCCTTAAAACCGTCAACCATGTCGCCTTTTACCGTATTATATACAAAGGAGTAGGGGACGTCGTTAAAGTCACCGCAGAGGATGACGGGCTTGTCAGATTCGCGTTTTTCGTTGGCAACGGTGATAGCCTGTCCAGAGCGGAACATCATACCCATCATGTAATTACCCACAATGGCATTAATCAGACGGTTGTTGTCCACCTGTCCACCTTGAGCCATCAACTTTCCAGCCTTGTGGAGTGTGCGGTTGATACCCGTAGTCTCCAGGTGAATATTGAAAACGCGGAACTCGCTGCCTTTAACGTCGATATCGACCCACATGGCGCTGTTATTCGTCTCTTCAAAGAGGATGGTCTTATTGGCGGTGATGGGGTAACGACTGAAGATAACCATATCGTCGCGACCTACCTGCATATAAGGGAAATACTCCTTGTAACTCTCAGAATTCTTCTTGTCACCGCTCACTTCGTTGTACTCCTGCAGACAGAGCACGTCAACCTTCTGGCGACGCATCTCGGCAAGGATGTCCTGAGCCATGAATCCCGAAGTCTCACGTCCGAACATAGCCACATTGTAGGAGGCAATCTTCAAACCGCTCTGGGTGTTCTGTTGTGGGTCGTCCAAGTTAAACTGATAATAGGTGCCGATGTAAGGAATACAGCAAGCAATAGTAAGAACTGGAATAAGTGCCAGTAACCATCTGCGACGGATGAGCCAATAGATAGTAAGTAAAGCGTTAGCTATGATGAGCACAGGCAGGACATAAACACACATGGCTCGCGCCGTATTGCCTACAGGCGTCACGTTACCACCGAAGAGTCCGACAAGTGTGAAGAGGCTCACCACAATCTGGATAACCAGAAACATGGCGGCAGCATATTTGTATACAGCTAATTTTCCCATAATGTGATGTGTGAGGGTTGGTTAATCCTTTACATATTTCTTGACGACATCCAGCAGGTCTTCCACGCGGAACGGCTTAGCCATAAACTCATCACAGCCGGCAGCCTTGGCCTCGCGGATGTTCTCGTCGAAGGCATAGGCGCTAAGGGCAACGATGGGGATGTCGTGGTTGACCTCCTTGATGATGCGGGTAGCATCCAAACCATTCATATCTGGCATGCGGATATCCATCAGAATCATGTCGGGACGGTCGTCTTCACAGAAGGTGACAGCCTCAATACCGTTGACGGCACGTACCAGACGATAACGCTTAGAAAGCACAATCTTTACCAATTCGTAATTGCTGTCCTCATCTTCAGCTACCAGAATCAGCGGAGCGTTCTTGACGTCGGTCTTCGTGCTGACACGGATAGTGCGCGAGTTGGTGGTCGTGCGGCTATTCTTGCGCATACCGCCAATCGTTCCCTCAAAGGGTAATATGAAGGTAAAGGTTGAGCCTTGTCCTACCTTAGAGGTAACGTTAATGCTTCCACCCATCTTTTCGATGATAATCTTGCAAAGTGCCAGTCCTAAGCCGTAGCCGTTCTGGTTTTCTGCATCACGCGACATATAAGTGGTGAAGATATGCTTCAGGTCTTCTTCGGCGATACCCGTTCCAGTGTCGGTTACAAAGAACTCTACCTCCTGACCATCGTTAATCAGACGATAACCATAGGTGATACTACCTTGTGAGGTGTGCTTCAACGCATTGCTAATCAGGTTAGAGAAAATCTGTGTAAGACGATTGGAGTCGGTATTGAGTGTGACGTTCATGGTAGGATTCGACCAAGAAAGACGTACTGTTTCCAGACAACGGAACTTAAAGATGAGCTGGATGTTCTTGCAGAGCTCGCTGAGGTCAGTCATGCTCTTGTTAATCGTAATCTCGCCAGCCTCCACACGGGACAGGTCGAGAATCTCGTTAATGAGTGCCAGCACACGGCCATTGTTACTCTCAACAATTTCCATGTACTTCATGCGTTCTTCAGCAGAGTCTGTCTCTGCCATTACGCGAGCAAAACCTTCAATAGCATTGAGGGGCGTGCGAATCTCATGGCTCATGTTAGCCAGGAAGAGGGACTTCATGCGGCTTGCCTGTTCCGCTTTCTGAGCCTTCTCTTCGTATTCGTTGAGTCTTTTTTGTGCAGTCTCTAACTCTTGCTGAGTCGTCTGCAATTTTGCGTTGGCTTCTGCTATCTTTTGCAGAAACATCTCTCTTTCATCCTGGTTCATCTTTTGCGAATTCGTCTTATTCCTTGCAAAGGTACTACAAAAACTTCAAATAGCCATCATTTTTTACAAAATTTTTATCCTCTTTTTGCTTTCTCCCATGTTCCACCTCCCTGATGGGTCTTTAAATAGTGCATACCACGGAAGACATTGATGTTCATAAATAGGAAATAATAGGGCACATAGAGTAGCTTGTTCTTATGGCCGTGCTGCTCCAGCAGATAACCACTGAATGCAGTCAGGTAGAACAGTATCTGCAGTATCCAGATGATAGTGTAAACCGTTCCGGCTTTCATCATGACCAATGCTACGTTCAGTGGAATGAGGGCCATTAAGGCAATAGGGGTAATGCTCCATCTAAGCACACGGTGAGACACAAACTGGAAAGCCACCATGAAGTTCTTAAACGGATTCATCATACTGCGCAACCACCAGGAACTCTGTAGTCCTCCAGCAGCAATGCGACGCTTGCGTTTCGACTCTTCCTCTAGGTTTGCAGAACCGTATTCCATAGCATAAGCCTCTGAAGTATAAGCTATTTTGTATCCTTGTTCAACCATTCTCATTGACATAACGAAGTCGTCGAGTAAGGCTGTTTCTGGCATTCTCTCATAGAGATGTGTGCGGATGGCGTTCAGTTCTCCAGCAGCTCCCATGGCGGAATACAATTCGCTGTCCAGGCGTTTCAGAGCACTCTCGTATTTCCAATAGAGTCCTTCACCCTCAGCAGCTATCTCTCCTTCATGACGTGACATGACGCGTTTCTCCCCAGCTACACAAGCAACCTTTGGATCTTGCATGCAACGGACAATTTCACGGATGGCCTCACGGTTGACCATTGTGTTCGCATCTGTCATCACCGTAATGTCACTCGTCACCATCGACAGACCGTGGTTCAGCGCAGCCGTCTTTCCGCGACGCTCAGGAGAATAGATGACTTCTACCTCTGGGTATGCTTTCAGGTATTCGTTGGTGTTGTCTGACGAGCCATCGGTGACCCATATCACATGAAGTTTCTCTTTGGGATAATCTAACTCATGGATGTTCTGCATCTTCATCTCTACGACATCCTGCTCGTTGTAGGCACATATCATGAAGGCTACGTCTGGCAATTGACTGTCTTCTGGCAACTCCATCTGTTTGGGTTTGCCTTTCACCATCCGTTTCAGCAATACCAGCAAATAGAGCAGTACACCGTAGCCTACGTATGTGTAAATGCAGATGATTAGGCATATCCAGAAGAGTATCTTCAGTGTTGTCATAGGTATTTTGTCTTTGATTCTTCTGCAAAGATAAAAAGAAATCTCCGAACCAACAAACGATTCGGAGATTTTTTTCTGTTGTCGGGTAGGGTGAAATACCCTACGAATTGGTCTCGATGTCTTCCTGCATGTCAATGAACTGGCGTTCCGTGTCGTAGAACTCATACTGGAGGAATGCCAGTTTCTGCGAGGGTACGATACGTATGCCCAGACCATACTTCATCTGCCATTGGCGCTTGAGCGACCAGATGCCTTGATTGATATAGGCAGCAACGTAAGGATGTACGTGCAGACTGAATTTCTTAATTCCAATCTTGTTGACCAGGCAGTCAATCTTACTCTCTAATTGATCCGTAAACAGAATGGACGATTTGATTTTTCCTTTGCCAAAGCAAGTAGGACAGGTTTCCTCTACATTGACATCCATAGCCGGACGCACACGCTGACGTGTGATTTGCATCAGTCCGAACTTTGATAGTGGTAGGATGTTGTGGCGCGCTCTGTCTTTCTGCATGTTCTTGCACATGCGCTCATAGAGCAACTGTCGGTCTTCAGCGAGATTCATGTCGATAAAGTCCACCACGATGATGCCGCCCATGTCTCTGAGTCGTAGCTGGCGTGCCAGTTCGTCGGCAGCACCGAGGTTTACCTCTAATGCGTTTTGCTCCTGACCGTTTTCTGAGCGAGTGCGGTTGCCTGAGTTGACATCTACCACGTGCATGGCCTCTGTGGACTGGATGATGAGATAAGCTCCTCGCTTGTAGTTCACCGTCTTGCCAAAGCTGGACTTAATCTGCTTAGTGACGTTGAAATTGTCGAAGATGGGCACCGTACCTGTATAAAGCTTCACGATGTCCTTCTTGTCGGGAGCTATCAGTGAGACATAGTCCTTTACTTGTTCCATGATGTCAGCATCGTTCACATAGATGCCGTCATAGGTAGGATCAAAGAGATCACGTAGCAGAGCTACGGCACGACCTGTCTCCTCAAAGCATAGCTGGGGCGTCTTTGTGGTTTTCTGAGCCTTCGTAATCATGTCTTCCCAGCGTTTAAGCAACGTCTTCAACTCGCTATCCAGCTCTGCCACTCGTTTGCCTTCGGCTGACGTACGGACAATAACACCGAAGTTCTTGGGGCGGATGCTCTGGACGAGTTGCTTCAGACGTGCTCTCTCCTCGCTTTTCTTGATTTTTGACGAAACCGATACTTTATCACCGAAAGGAATTAAAACCATGTAGCGTCCAGCAAAACTGATGTCACAAGAAAGGCGCGGACCCTTCGTGTTGATGGGCTCCTTCACAACCTGCACCAGTATCTCCTGACCCTGTTTCAGCATGGTGATGCTGCCTTCTTTAGGAAGGTCGGGCAGACGCGTAGCTTTCTGGATGGGATAAAGTTTCTTCTTGTCGCTTTGTACCTGTTTAAGGTATTTCTCGTAAGAGCTGTATTGAGTGCCAAGGTCAAGATAGTGCAAGAAAGCATCGCGCTCAGAGCCTACATCGATGAAGCAGGCGTTGAGTCCGGGCATGAGCTTGCGCACCTTGCCCAGATAGATGTTGCCTACAGAGTAGCTCTCCTCTTCTCGCTTCTCGCTCTGGTATTCCACCAGATTCTTGTCTTCGAGCAGGGCGATAGATATCTCTTTCGGCTGAACATCGATAATTACTTCACTTGTCATTCTCTTGTCGTTTGGTATTTGTTACAGGAAAGGAGCGCGCCGTCGAACTGACGTTCTCAGGTACACTCCTTTCATTTTCTCTCTTGCTGCGTCAGAGCTTACTTGCTCTTATGACGATTCTTGCGCAGTCTCTTCTTACGCTTGTGAGTAGCCATCTTGTGGCCCTTCTTCTTCTTTCCGTTTGGCATAATACTAAATTATTTAAATATTTGAATGTTAAATTATTGCATCTTTGCAACGAAGCTCTTGGCAGGCTTGAAAGCGGGGATGTCGTGAGCGTCGATAACCAGTGTTGTGTTCTTCGAAATGTTACGTGCGGTTTTCTTTGCACGGTGCTTCACAGTGAACGTGCCAAAGCCACGCAGATAAACATTTTCCTTGCGTACGGCCATGCAGTCACGAATCTCTTCCATAAATGCTTCTACTGTAGCGGCAACATCCTTCTTGGGAAGGCCAGTATCCTCAGCGATTTTGTTGATGATTTCTGCTTTTGTCATCTCTGTATTTACTTATGTGTTTAATTTTCGGACTGCAAAGTTACTGTTTTTCAACGGAATATGGAAATTTTCCGCAAACTTTTTTTCAAAAATCTTATTTTTTTCGTAACTTTGCAGAAAATTAATGAGAAAGTTACTATGAAACAAACAAAGATTGTTGCTTCGATCAGTGACCGTCGCTGTGATGTGGACTTCATCCGCCAACTCTATAATGCTGGTGTGAATGTGGTTAGAATGAATACGGCTCATGCATCGGAGGAGGGGATAAAGAATATAATAAGGAACGTGCGCGAGGTAAGCCGACATATCGGCATACTGATTGACACCAAAGGTCCGGAGGTGCGTACAACGGGTTGCGCTGAACCCATAGCGTATAAGACGGGCGACGTAGTGAAGCTGTTCGGTCGTCCAGAGATAGACTCTACGCATGATATCGTCAATCTCTCTTATGAGAACTTTGCGGCAGATATTCAAGAGGGTGACCATGTGCTTTTTGATGATGGTGCCTTGGATATGCTGGTGATTGGCATCAATGGACCTGCTGTCATTGCACAGGTGCAGAATGATGGTGTGCTGGGAGCTCATAAGAGCGTAAATGTTCCAGGTAGGCATATCGACTTGCCTGCGTTGACAGCTAAGGATCGCAAGAATATTATGCTGGCCATTGATCAGGACATCGACTTCATTGCCCATAGTTTTGTGCGCTCTGCTGCTGACGTCCGTGCTGTGCAGGCCATTCTGGATGCATACAACTCCGATATCAAGATTATATCGAAGATAGAGAATCAGGAGGGTGTTGATAATATCGATGAGATTATTGATGCCTCGTATGGTATTATGATTGCCAGAGGCGATTTGGGTATTGAGGTGCCTATAGAGCGTATTCCTGGTATCCAACGCAAAATTATTCGTAAGTGTATTGAGAAAAAGAAACCCGTCATCGTGGCTACCCAGATGTTGCACACGATGATTAATAATCCGCGACCCACACGTGCTGAGGTGACTGATATAGCCAATGCTGTCTATTCCAGTACCGATGCATTGATGCTTTCTGGTGAAACGGCCAGTGGCAAGTATCCTGTGGAGGCTGTACAGACGATGGCGGCTATTGCCGAACAGGCAGAACTGGATCGTATGCAACATACGCTCGTGGCACCCTTGTCGGCCGATTGTGATGTGCGTGACTTTATGGCGCATGCTGCCATTGAGGCTACCGAGAAGTTGGGCGTCAAGGGTATCATAACTGACTCTACGACAGGTATCACTGCCCGTGCACTGGCTGCTTTCCGTGGTCCTCATCCTGTGTTGGCCATCTGCTATAAGGACAAGTTGCAACGTCTGTTGAACCTCTCGTATGGTGTCATTCCAGTCTATCAGAAAGACCATATTGATTCGGAACGCCTCTTCTTGGCGGCAGTACGCATGTTACGCCAGAAGGGATATGTGGCCTTGGACGACAAAATCGCCTATCTCAGTGGAAATGTCGGTGCAGGTGGTGCCACCAAGTTCTTGGAAGTGAACACAGTCAAAGAGGTCTTCGACCAAAATAACCAGTTCCATCTGCCGAAAGTGTAAGAATTCAGCAAAATATTTGGAGATTTGTTTTTTTCTTCTTATCTTTGCCAGCACTAAAACAATGAAGGCCTTATGCATAAGAATCTCTACCAGACCGTTTGCATGATGTTGTTGATGCTGCTGATGAGTGTCAACGCGATAGCAAATGATGAGAACTTGGTATTTTATTCTTATGACGCCTCCAATGGTTTGGCAGATAACAGCGTGCAGATAGTACGTTGTACTAAGACGGGTAGGGTACTCATCTTCACCATCGGCCATGTCAACTTCTTTGATGGCGACAATTTTACGCATATAGACCCTTCTGAGCAGGACGCTATAGACCTGCCTGGCTACAAGGGCGGGTATCAGATGTTCTTTGACAAATACCATCACCTATGGGGTAAGAACCTTGGTAAGTTGGCCTGTGTGGATTTGCTGAGGGAGCGTTTTATGCCCGACGTGAAGGCGGTACTTCGTGAGATGGGTGTCGATAAACCCGTTGACGACATCTATGGCGATGGTGAGTGTAACATGTGGTTCCGCTCAGGTAAACAGCTCTCCGATCCTAAGAAAGGTAAGGAGTTTACGCTTCATGTGAAAGCTACCCTGCAGGATGTCGACCTCTATGCTGACAGTCTGCTGTTGTTGTTCCATGCGGATGGCTCGGTTGCCGTTTATGATTACAAACATCCCCGCTATCTGTATAATGATGGCGCTTTTACCACTGCCGAAGAGAAACAATGCTATGCTCAGTCGTCGATACTTTGTCTGGTGGGCGACCAGTATTATCAGATTCGCAATGGCAAGGAGTCGGCTGTACTGATGCGCTATGATATAAGTGATCGTCGATGGACGCAGATTCTTGAGACACCGTTCCAGATGAATGACCTCTACCCAAAGGATGACAAGATATATATAGCCTCTGAACGTGGCTATCTTGTCTATTATTATCAGACGGGTGAGGTGAAGCACTATGAGACTGTGAAACTTTCGAAAGGCCGCAGCATGTCGCCTGATGTAAATTCGCTGATGTTTGATCGTCAGGGTGGTCTGTGGATGGGCACCGTTACGCGTGGTCTGCTTTATGCCAAAGCTTATCCCAGTCCCTTTGTTTCTTATCTGTCGCAGTCACCGGAGGCGGAACCATACCTGAAGCTACTTGATGAGCAGGGAACAAAGGACGAATCGCTGCCCTATAAGACGAACTGTGTTTTCCGCGATAGCCGTGGCTGGACGTGGACGGGTGGCTATGTCGGTCTAACATTGCAGCGCCCAGGTAAACCCGTTCAGCATTTCACCCGCAAGGATGGATTTCTCAATGAGGTGATACATGCCGTTATTGAGGATGACCAACATCATATATGGGTATCGACCAGCTATGGCGTGGCCCGTCTCTATGTGCGTGGTGACAAGGTCTATCATGTAGAGACTTATATCAATCAGGATAATATTCCCAACGATGCTTTCCTCAATGGACGTGCGGCTAAGATGGCTGACGGCACCATCGTAATGGAAACCGTTGATCGCGTAGTGGTATTCAATCCTGCCAATTTCCAAGGTGAGCGTTTGGGAGATATGATGCTCTATCCCAAACTTGTCAGACTGATGGTTAATGGTGTGTACGTAGAGCCTGGTGCCGAGTTGGATGGTAAGGTAATTCTGGAACGTAGTGCTTCTCGTACTCGTGAGTTCCATGTCAATTACAATCAGAATTCGCTGATGCTGATTTTCTCTGGACTGAACTATCTGCGACCTGTCCAAACCTACTACCGTGTACGTATCAAGGGTGTGGCGGGTTATGAAGACTGGCGCGTTCTTTCTTTTGGTAAGTCAGGAAGATTAGTTGATAAAAATGGTATGCTTCATTTACCTTTGGTCGCTGTAAAACCTGGTGATTACGTCATTGAGATGCAAGTATCGATGTGGCCTGATTCATGGCAGGCCAATCCCTATACATGGATTGTTCACGTGGATAAACCTTGGTGGCGTACCACAGGACTTTATATCCTGATGGCATTCTTGTTGTTATGCTTGATAGTTGGCAACTTCTATTTCTTCAATCGTAATACGAAGATGCGTATGCGTTGCCTGAATGATGAGGAAGACATGATGCGTCGTCTTCGTGGCTTTACCGACCGTTGTGTGGAGTTGCATGATGAGCAGTTGTCACCATCAAAGGTATCTGATGAAGAGAATTTGTTAGATAATGATACTTCTGAGAGTCAGGCTTTTGACGACGTAATGCTGAAAATTGTTCCTTTCATGATAAATCATCGTGCGGAACACTTCCGTTTCCAGTTGCTTGCAGACCTGACAGAAATGAACAAAGGAGAGTTGTTTGTCTTACTGGCCTCGCATATTGATAATAATCCGCGACAGCTGATTGGTAAGTTGCGCCTGCAGGAGGCAGCGTTGATGTTGCTTACAACGGATGCTTCAGTGGAAGATATTGCTGATTCCCTACACTTCTCGTCGCCCAACTACTTTGTGACGTCGTTCTATCATCGTTATCGCATGACGCCAGAGGCTTATCGCAGTTCTAACGACTTGTAGCCGACCAGTTGCCACGTGCGACCTCCCACCTCTTTATAATATACTAGCACCTGATAGCGGTTTTCTGTCTGGTAGAAATTACCCTCTGAAGGAGCCTGCTTTCCATCAGCTGTTACAAAACGGTAATTATAGTAGCCTTGCTTTTGTAGCAGTGCTGTGTAGTAAATCTTCCGCTCTCCATCATAGCGCATGAGGTAATGCTCTTTGTTGGCATCCGTGGTCCATTGTCCGTTGATATAGAGCTCGCCCTGATAGGGAGCTTGCAGTTCATAGTTTACCCATACATAGTCGCAAGTGTGCTCTGACTCGAAGTTGTCGCTGTTGCGGATGCAGAAGGCACCGTCAGTATCGACATCGGTAAGGTAGTTGCGGCAGACAGTCGCTGCAAAGGGATATACTTGATAGTTTGTACCATCCCATCGAATGCGGTCAATGCCCATCGTGGGATGCGTGACGTCCAACACCTCAAACTTATGAAACTCATTGCCACCATCAAAGATGAGCTGACGATTGTGTTGCCATAGCAGACCGTGTGGTGTGATATGGTTGGGCTGAATGTTGCGTCGTGTTGCATCTTCCTGCCAGTTTTGCATCACCACCGTATAGAGCTGCTCGTCACGGTTGGTGATGCGCAGGTTGTTATACAGCAGACTGATGGACAACTGCTGGTGGCTTACATTGTGGTCGATGTCCGTATTCGTGGTTGCCTCCATGCCAATTGTCATTACGGGTTCAACGACATAGAACTCTACTTCCAGCAGTTTTTCGTTGGCATTATCCTCGTCATAGACAGTCAGTCGGTAGTTGCCGCTCATGGTCAGCTGACAACGGTCGTTGGGAATGGTCAGTTGATAGTGTGTGTAGAGAACGGTGGTGTTGATGGAGTTTAGGTAGTTGTCGATAGGCTCATCGTTGAAACCATGTAGCCAGTCGCTCTCGAAGATGTCTTCTGATACGCTCCAGTCTGCCTCACAATGGTCGAGGTGATAGACGAGTCGGTGATAGTTATGCGAAAACTCGTCGAAGCCAATGGACAGTACATCACTGCTGTTCAATGTCATAACTGGGCGGTTTTGCCAGTCGCCATTAACAATGCTGGTCAGCGATTTTACGCGTGAAGAGAAAATGCGGTTACCACCCCATGCAACCAGTGTCGACATCAGAAATAATACGATGAAAGACACCCTGTAGAGGCTATGTTGGCGTGGTATCATAGGGGAAAGTTAATATTGGCGCAAGGCACTAAGCAACTCGTTATTTTCAGAACGGGTGCCGATAGTGATACGCAGGCAGTTCTGGCAGAGCTGGATGCGTGAGCGATTACGCACGATAATACCTCTATCCACCAGATAGTTGTAAATCTTCGTAGCATCGGTTACTCGTGTCAGGAAGAAGTTTGCATCTGTAGGGAAAATCTGTTCACAGATGGGCAGCTCAAGGAAGGCTTGCATCAGCCGGCTACGCTCCTGCAGCAGCATTTTGACGGTCTTATCCACTTCAAAGGGATCTTTCAGCATAGCAATGGCCTGCTGCTGTGTGAGCTGGTTGACGTTGTACGGATATTTTACCTTATTATATATGGCGATAATCTCCTTGGAAGCAAAGGCCATACCCAAGCGAATGGCCGCTGAGCCCCATGCCTTCGACATGGTTTGCAGAATGATGAGGTTGGGATGCGTAGGCAACTCCTGACGTAGGGACATCTGATGTGCAAAGTCGATGTATGCCTCGTCGACAATGACGATACCTTCAAACCCTTCTACGACTTTCATCATCTCGTCGCGATCCAGCGAGTTACCTGTAGGATTGTTGGGCGAACAGAGCCAGATAATTTTTGTGTGGGCATCGCAGGCGTTAAGCAGTTTGTCTGCATTCAGCGTGAAACCATCGTCGAGCAGAACTTGGCGGCATTCAATATTGTTAATGTCTGCACAAACCTGGTACATGCCGTAGGTGGGTGCTATGCTCACCACGTTGTCGCGTCCAGGTTCACAGAAGATGCGATAAGGAAGGTCAATGGCCTCGTCGCTACCGTTGCCTAAGAAAATGTTCTCGGCAGGTACGCCTTTTACGCGCTCCAATAACTGTTTTACCTCACGTTGTAGAGGGTCTGGATAACGGTTGTAGGGTGCATTGTACGGATTCTCGTTGGCATCGAGAAACACGTGAGCTTCCTTGCCAGAGTATTCGTCACGGGCAGATGAGTAGGGTGCCAGCGACCATATGTTTGGACGTACCAGTTGTTCTAAGGGCTTCATATCTTTTGTTATTTTTTCGACGACAAAATCGTCGAACACGCTATTTTATGGATTTGATGCGTACTGTCATGGCATTCTTATGGGCATCGAGCTGTTCGGCTTCTGCCATCAGTTCTACAGCACGGCCTATGTGGCGGATACCGTCTTCCGTAAGGTGTTGGAAAGTAATCTTCCTGCAGTATGAGTCGAGGTTCACACCGTTGTAAGCAGTAGCATAGCCATGGGTAGGCAGTGTGTGGTTGGTACCGCTGGCATAGTCGCCAGCACTCTCACAGGCATATTGCCCAAGGAATACGGAGCCAGCATTAATGACCCGCTCAGCCAATTGCTCGTAGTCTGCTGTCTGGATGATCAGGTGTTCGGGAGCATAGGCGTTAGAGAGCGCCATCATCTCGTCAACTGAATTGACGAGTACGAGGCGGCTGTTGTCCAGTGCTTTCTTTGCTATCTCCTGACGGGGCAGCAAGGCCAGCTGGCGTTCTACCTCCTGCTGTACCTCCTGTAGTTTCTGTTCTGAGGTGGTGATGAAGAGCACTTGTGAGTCTATGCCGTGCTCAGCCTGCGATAAGAGGTCAGCGGCAACGAACTCAGCGTTAGCGCTATCGTCAGCAAGTACACAAACTTCACTGGGACCAGCTGGCATGTCAATAGCCACCTCGTCAAGGCTGACCTGTTGCTTGGCGGCCATTACATATTGGTTGCCAGGGCCGAAAATCTTAAAGACCTTGGGTACCGATTCCGTACCGTAAGCCATTGCACCGATAGCCTGTACACCACCAGCTTTGAAAATCTTGCTGACACCAGCAATGCGAGCTGCCATCAGAATAGCAGGATTCACCTTGCCCTCAAGGTTCGGCGGTGTGCAAAGCACAATCTCTCCGCAACCAGCAATCTTGGCAGGTGTGGCAAGCATCAACACGGTTGAGAAGAGTGGGGCAGTACCACCAGGAATATATAATCCTACACGCTCAATGGCGACACTTTTCTGCCAACAGCTGACGCCTGACTGTGTCTCCACTTTCTGACCTTCAAACTTCTGGGCTGCATGGAACTTATAGATATTCTCGTGAGCGAGTTCTATGGCGGCTTTCAGTTCGGCACTTACCAACTGTTCGGCTTCCTGCATCTCTTGTTCACTGACAGCCAGTGATGTAAGTGCAGCCTTGTCGAACTTCAGCTCATATTCCTTGACGGCCTCATCGCCACGTTGGCGCACGTCGTTAAGAACGGTGCTTACCGTCTCGTTCAGCTGTGCCAGGTCCAGACGTGGACGAGACGTAATCTCGCCCCACTGTGTGCGCTTCGGATTTCTGTAAATAATCATAGAATCATTTTTTCAATGGGGGTTACCAGAATGCCCTGAGCACCCAGTTCCTTCAGTTTGCCGATGATTTCCCAGAAACGTTTCTGGTCGAGTACAGTGTGTACGGAGCACCAGTCTTCATCGGCTAATGGAATGATGGTGGGGCTCTTCAGACCAGGCAGTACGCTTATAATCTCTTCTAGATGAGCCTTGGGAGCATTCATCCGTACATATTTTTTATCTTCAGCATCTTTGACGGCCTTGAAACGGAACAGCATCTCTTCAAGGGTTGCGCGCTTCTCCTTGCTGAGGTTCTTGTTGCCAATCAGCAGGGCCTCGCTCTGCATGACAACTTCTACTTCACGGAGGTTGTTGCTGACCAGTGTCGAACCACTGCTGACAATATCGAAGATACCATCTGCCAAACCGATACCTGGGCTAATCTCTACAGAACCAGTAATCACGTGAATCTCAGCACTAATGCCCTCCTTGTCGAGGAACGTCTTCAAGATGTGTGGGTAGCTGGTGGCAATTTTTTTGCCGTTGAACCAGTTCACGCCACGATAGTCTATATCCTTGGGAATGGCCAATGACAAACGACACTTTGAGAATCCCAGACGTGAGATAATCTCTGCATCCTCATTGCGCTCAATAAACTCGTTCTCGCCAACAACACCGATGTCGGCAACACCTGATGCCACACTCTGTGGAATATCATCGTCGCGCAGATAGAGCACCTCCAATGGGAAGTTGCCCGACTGTACTAACAACGTTCTGCGTCCTGAACTTATCTTGATGTCTGCCTCTGTCAGCAGATTCATGGTGTCGTCAAAAAGACGGCCCTTCGATTGTACTGCAATTCTTAACATACCTAATAAACTCTAATTTAGTGTGCAAAATTACATATTTTCGTTGATATTTGCAAGAAAATGATTACTTTTGCACCCAAAATTGAACGAAATTGAGCAGAAATAGCATATATATTCAACTTTTCACCCTTTTGTTGCTTCTGTCCGCCTGTGGTCAGAAACGACAAGAGCCTGTTGTCACACCGTGGGGTGAGATAACAGATACCATTCCCACCAACGAGGACTTCGACTTGGAGGATATCCGGCGGAATGGTGAGCTGATAGCCCTCACATTGACAGGTCCGGAGACCTATTACGACTATCGTGGAAAGCATTTGGGAACCCATTATCTGCTTTGTCAGCGCTTTGCCGATCAGTTGGGCGTCAGTCTTCGTATGGAGGTCTGTCACGATACTGCTGAGATGCGTCAGCGACTGGCAGATGGTGAGGCTGATCTTATCTGTTACCCGCTCACGAAGAAAGGCGCTGGCTGGATTGTAGGCAACGACAAGCAAGACTTGCAGAAAGAACTTCAGCAGTGGTACCGTCCGTCGCTGATGGCTGAGGTTAAGAAGCAAGAGGAATATCTGTTGTCTTCGCGCAGTGTCAAGCGTCGTGTCTTTTCGCCCATGCTCAATCGTGCCGGAGGTGTAATTTCTCACTATGATGCCTATTTCTTGCGCTATGCCACACAGATTCGCTGGGACTGGCGACTGCTTGCCGCTCAGTGTTACCAGGAGTCAACCTTCGATCCTCAGGCACGTTCTTGGGCGGGCGCTTGTGGTCTGATGCAGATTATGCCTTCTACAGCAGACCATCTGGGATTGGCGCGTGCTGATATCTATAATCCTGAAAAGAATATCGCTGCTGCTGTGAAGTATTTGGCTGAACTGGAACAGTCGTTCTCTGATATTCGTGATCGCTCTGAGCGTACCAAGTTTGTGTTGGCGGCCTATAATGGCGGTGGCTATCATATCCGTGACGCTATGGCGCTGGCTCGTAAGCATGGTCGTGACGCATCCCGTTGGCGTGACGTGGAACCTTTCGTTCTTGGCTTGCAACGTGCAGAATATTACAACGATCCAGTGGTGCGCAATGGTTATATGCGTGGCTCTGAAACCGTTGACTATGTACGTCGCATTCATGAACGTTGGAATGGCTATCGAGGCGTCAAGACTGTTCACTCTGTAGCAGGTCCTACAGGTATTCCGCAAAAGGCCAAACATGCACGTAAGTCGAAGTACCAGGTGACGGAATAATCGATGAAAAACCTTGTCAGATGGTGATTTTTTTGATAAAAATTGCTTTTTTACCAAATATATTGTATCTTTGCAAAGATTATGGAACAAAAACATACCCGTGAGGAGAAAATGGAGGCGTTTGGACGCATGCTCGACGTGCTGGATGCACTGCGAGAGAAATGTCCGTGGGATCGTAAACAGACTAACGAGAGCCTGCGCCCCAATACGATAGAGGAAACCTATGAGCTCTGCGATGCGTTGATGAAGGACGACGTAGAGGATATTTGCAAGGAACTTGGTGATGTGTTGTTGCATATCGCATTCTATGCAAGGATAGGTGAAGAGAAATCGCAATTTGATATAACGGATGTTTGTAACCATCTGGTTGACAAGCTGATATTTCGCCATCCCCATGTCTATCATCCCTCACAGATTGGTGCCGCTCATCCTCGTCCTTTGCCCTATGGAGAGAACGAAGAAGAGCGTGAATTTTCCAAGGTCAAAAATGTGGAACAGGTGCTCGACAATTGGGAGCAAATCAAGCAGAAAGAGAAGGGTGGAAATAAGACCGTATTGGCTGGTGTTCCTGCCTCTTTGCCTTCGCTCATCAAAGCCTACCGCATCCAAGACAAGGCACGCCATGTAGGTTTCGACTGGGAAGACCGTAAGGATGTGTGGGTGAAGGTTCGTGAGGAGCTGCAGGAGTTGGAGGATGAGCTACAGCGTGAAGACCGTGAGCACTCTGAAGAAGAACTGGGCGATTTCCTGTTTTCTGTAATCAATGCAGCTCGTTTGTATAAGCTAAATCCTGACAATGCTTTGGAGAAGACGAATCAGAAGTTCACACGTCGTTTCAACTATATTGAGCAGCATAGTATCAAGGCTGGTCGTCCATTGACAGAGATGACGCTGGAAGAGATGGATGCCCTGTGGAATGAAGCAAAACAGAATGAGAAAGATAAGCATTAAGAAATAAAAAGTAAGAGATATGAAGAAAATTGGTATCGTGCTATTGGTTGCTGCTGGCATACTGACGATGGGCAGCTGTGGTAATAAATCAGAGAAAGTGCCTTTTGACAATGGCGACTCACTGGGAATAGAAGTTGACTCAACGCTATATGGTATCTGTGGCGAGGCAACCTCAATGAATATGTTACAGATGATTACCGATACGGGTGATACGCTGATGCTTGACATTTCCGCTGCCAAGGAGAACGACCAGGTGTTCGGTGGCCTGCAGGTGGGTGACCGCATGGCTGTACTGCCTAACGATAATAAGACGGTGGCAAATACCGTGATTAACCAGACCACGCTGTTGGGTAACTGGGTAATGCCCAATCCTATTGACGGCAGTGACGAGGTGGGAATCAGTATCAAGGAAGGTGGTGTGGCAGAGAGCATTGACCAAGGTTCTATCATCTACCGTACATGGCGACTGAGCAAAGGACGCCTGGAGATTGTTCTTGTCCGTGAGGGCGGTAACGATGTCGAGGAATTGAACGTCTATGATATTCTGAAACTTACCGCTGATTCATTGGTGTATAAAGATGCTGAAGAAACCTTTGAATACGAACGTCAGAAGCCCAAGGAAACCTATGGCGAGGATGTGAAGTTGGAAGACTCGTCATACGACGACTTTAAGATGTAACGAGCTGTTGGAACCGTTCAGAGTACACATATTGGGCTGTGGTAGTGCCCTGCCAACGCTGAAGCATTTCCCCTCGGCACAGGTGGTGGAAGTGCGTGGCAAGCTATTCCTCGTCGATTGTGGCGAGGGTACGCAGATACAGTTACGTCGCTCACGCCTGCGTTTTACCAAGATTAGTGCGGTCTTTATCAGCCATCTGCATGGAGACCACTGTTTTGGGCTTATCGGTATGTTAAGCACCTTCGGTCTGTTGGGACGTACTGCTAAGTTGACGGTTTATGCTCCTGCGGAACTTGCTGACATCCTGCAACGACAGATGGACTTCTTCTGCCGTGATTTAGACTATGAGGTGGAGTTTATCCCTGTAGATACCACCAAGCAGCAGGTTATCTACGATGACCGTTCATTGACTGTGGAAACACTACCTTTGGAGCATCGTGTGCATTGCTGCGGCTATCTGTTCCGTGAAAAACCGTCGTTGCCACATATTCGTCGTGATGTGGCAGACTTCTATGGTGTTCCTGTCAGTCAGTTCAATAACATCAAGGCTGGTGCCGGATGGACTACGGAAGAAGGGGAGGAGATTGCCCACGAACGACTGGTGGAGCCTGCTGATGCTCCCCGTAGCTATGCCTATGTGAGTGATACCCGTTATATGCCTGCGCTCGCAGAATGTCTGCAAGGCGTGAATACACTCTACCATGAGAGTACCTACGGTGAAGACAACCTGCTGATGGCTCAGAAATACAATCATTCGACAGCCCGTCAGGCTGCATTGGTAGCCCGTCAGGCTGGTGTCGGACAGTTGCTGTTAGGCCACTATTCGTCGCGCTATGAACGTGAGGAAATATTGCTCAACGAGGCGTGTGAAGTGTTCGAAAACAGCCGTCTGACTAACGAAATGGATGTTTTTGACGTCTGAGAGTGATTTTTTTACCTAAAAATTTGGATTTAACAGAGATAATTCTTATCTTTGCACCAAATAATCGATTATTGCGTATGAAAAAATCATTACTTATATTTTCTATGTCTCTCACACTGATGCTTGCTGTGCCTTCTTTGGTGGCAGCTATTCCTGTGGCTCCAGGCATAGAGGAATTTGTAGACGAGGATATCACGATTACTGTTAATGGCCAGACCGTTACCGTAACAGGCGGACAGGGACAGACCTTGGAAGTTGTTTCTCTGACAGGTCGCCGTGTAATGGCAGTGAAGGTAGAAACCCCCGCTCAGAAGATTGAACTAAATGTACCAAAAGGTTGCTATATCTTAAAAATCGGAAAGGTAGTCAGAAAGGTTTCTGTTCGCTAATCGGACTACTCACCTTCGCAGCCTTTCTTCTAACGGGCTGTAGTAAGGATTATAATTTTAAGAACAAGGAAATAACAATGGAGGCGTTTTCTGATATGAAGGCGCCTACGTTTGTTTTTGACTTCCAGCAAATAGCCCAGTTAGTACGTGAAACAGCCCAGAAGGAAGGTACCGTCACAGCGTCTGACCGCCAGGTGCGCGACTACTATGAACAGCCCAATGTCCAGCTGTTGTGGGTTGACAGGGCAGGCGTTGACTGCCGTGCCGACTCGTTGTTAGCCCATCTGCATCAAGTGGGCGATATCGGTTTCTCTGAACAGGCTTTTTTTGTTGACGACATTGAACGTGATATGCAGCTGCTGCGCCAGTTGCAGTTTACGGAGGGTAACGGCGACATCAATCATGTTGCTGCCCGTTTGGACTATCACCTCACTAAAGCTTGTTTGCGCTATGCCTATGGCTATCGTTACGGCTTTATCAATCCCTCGCGCATCTTCAACCATCTGGATGAGGAAGAAAAGACGGAGACTTCCCGCAATATCGTCCGCTATCGTGGTCTCTTCGACGTCGATATGGAACAGGTGCCTGCCGACTATCATCTCTCTGTCTTCAGCAAGATTCAGCACGACAGCATTGCCCAGTATCTGAATACTATTGAACCACAGAATAAGTTCTACCACCGGTTGAAGAACATGCTGAAGGATGCTGCTACCGACGAACAGCAACAGCGCATCATTTGCAATATGGAGCGCACGCGCTGGCGTCTGCACCATCCTATACCAGAGACGGGCAAGCATATTATCGTCAATCTTCCTGCCTACCATCTCTATGCCTATGGCGACGACAGTCTGCTCCACATGCGTGTTGTCTGTGGTGCCTGGAAGACAAAGACCCCTCTGTTGACCAGTGAGGTGGAGTGGATGGAAGTCAATCCGCAATGGATTATTCCCCAAAGCATTTTGGAGAAGGATGTGGTGCGTCACGTTGGCGACAGTGCCTACTTTGCCCGCAACAATTACAGCATCTATGAGCGCGTAACCAATAAGCAGATGGAGATTGGCGAAGTTACGCGCAGTATGCTGCTCAGTGGTAAATATCGTGTAGCACAGAAGAGTGGCGACGACAACTCGCTGGGCCGCATCGTATTCCGCTTCAAGAACAAGTTCTCCGTCTTCTTGCATTACACGTCGTCGCCTTCAGTCTTTAAGCGCGACTCACGTTCCATTTCCCACGGCTGTGTCCGTGTGGAGCGCCCCTTTGAGTTGGCGAACTACGTGCTCGACCAGCCCGACGAGTGGTTGCTCGACCGCATCCGTATCTCTATGGGACTGCGTGCTGAAACCGATCGTGGACGCCAGTATCTGCGTACCCATCAAGACGAGGACGACCACAAGCTGATAGGTTACGTACCAGTCAAGCCTCACGTACCTCTTTATATTATATATTTTACCTTGTGGCCAGACGAGAACGGCGCCCTGCAGACGTGGCCCGATATCTATGGTTACGATAAGGTAGTCTTACAGCATCTGAAACCATACCTGCTATGACGAAAGACGACGAACAGTTGCTGATGCAACAACTGACTGACCCCAAGACCCAGCGTAGGGCCTTCGAACGGTTGGTGCGCGAGTATAGCGAACAGATCTACTGGCAGGTGCGCCGTATGGTGCTCAGTCATGAGGATGCCAACGACGTCATGCAGAACGTGTTCCTGAAAGCGTGGTCGCATCTGGATGACTTCCACCACGATGCAAAGATTTCCACGTGGCTCTATCGCATTGCCGTTAACGAGAGTCTGGACTTCCTGCGCCGTCAGAAGAACCAGCTGGTGGTGAGTGCTGACGACCAGAGTCAGAGCATCTCGCAGACGCTGATGGCCGACCGTTACTTCGATGGCGACGACACGCAGGCACTCCTGCAGGAAGCTATCGCACAGTTGCCCGACGTACAGCGCACGGTGTTCAATCTGCGTTACTTCGACGACATGAAATACAGCGACATCAGCAAGCTGCTCGACACCTCTGAAGGAGCACTGAAAGCATCGTATCATATCGCGGTGAAAAAGATTTCAGAATTTTTTAAGTTACGTGATTAAACTTTCAACATTTAGAAACGTCATATAAATAAATTAATAAGGAGTATGTCAATGACTAACGAAGAAAAGTACCTCAAGGAAAGAGTAGGGCAGGAGAATCCCTTCCGTACACCAGAAGGGTATTTCGACCAGTTTACGGCAAATATCATGGCTCAGTTGCCCGACCGTCAACCCGTGGAGAGCAAGCCTGTGGCCAAGAAGGTGTCTATGCCCATTCGCCACTGGTTTTATGCTGCTGCCTGTGTGGCAGCCTTGGTCGTCACAGCCTTCTCCTTCCATTTCCACACAGTTGACGATAGCCAACAACAGGTGGCCGTCACGGAATCGTATATCGATGAGGCTGCAGACTATGCCATGCTAGACAATATGGATATCTACCAGTTGCTGGCAGAGGAGTAATGAACGAAAAAAGAAAACTAAACGAGATGAAAAGGATTGTGACTATCAGCCTGTTGCTGATCATGACATTGATGGTGAACGCTCAGGATAAGCGCTTCTCGCCAGAGAAGTTCGAGGCAGACCTGAAAGCCTATATTACTAAGGAGGCTTCGCTCACGACCAAGGAGGCCGATAAGGTGTATCCTGTGTTCTGTGAGTTGCGTGAGAAGCAGCGTGTCATCTACGACAAGATGCGCAAGTTTGGTATGAACAAGCCCGTGGGCGATGAAGCATGCAAGCAGGCCATTATCGAGTATGACAAGCTAAATCTGGAGCTGCGTCAGCTGGATGTTGACTACCACAAGAAGATGATCAAGCTCGTGTCAGCCTCGAAGGTCTATGAGATTATGCAGGCTGAGAACCGCTTCCATCGCCAGATGATGAAAGGTTGGCAGCATGGCTGGCAGAACGGATGGCAGCATGGTAAGAAGAATGGCTGGCCGCAGGGCAAACAGCGCTAAGCCCGCAGCGTTCACAATGAGGACGGCGTGCCGTACAGACGTAGCGTCCGTGAAGCAATAACCAATGATGTGCCCGTGGAATATCCTCCACGGGTATATTTTTTACCAGTTCCCGTTCTACCTTCAGTGGGTTGTCGGCCTTCGCAGAAACCAGTCCTAAGCGATGACTCACGCGGAAGACGTGCGTATCGACAGCCATTGTTGACTTGCCAAAGGCTACCGACTGAATGACATTGGCCGTCTTGCGACCTACGCCAGGCAAGTCCAGCAGCTGGTTCATGTCGGCAGGCACCTCGCCGTTGTGGCGCTCCACGAGCATGCGTGCCAGCTTCACCAAGTGTTCCGCTTTGGAGTTGGGGTAGGAAACGCTCTTGATGTACTCCACCACTTCATCGACTTCTGCCTGTGCCATTGCCTTGGCGTCAGGATACTGGCGAAACAGTTCTGGCGTCACCTGATTGATGCGCTTGTCCGTGCATTGTGCACTCAGCACCACAGCCACCAGCAGCTGGAAGATGCTGCCAAATTCCAGTTCTGTATCGGCCTCAGGCATCTCCTGGCGGAAGTAGCTGAGGATTATCTCGTAGCGTTGTTTCTTCGTCATCGTAATATTTTTTTTAAGTTTCTTGTTTATTATAAAAGAATTTGCTATCTTTGCAACATCAGTTGTTAACTAATTCAATATAAAGCTTATGAAAAATACTCCTACTCCCCACATTGGGGCTCAGTACGGCGACATTGCCGAGACTGTTATCATGGCGGGCGACCCGCTGCGTGTGAAACTCATGGCTGAGAAGTTTCTCGACAATCCCATTTGCTTCAACGAGGTTCGTGGCATGTTAGGCTACACAGGAACTTATAAAGGCAAGCGCGTCAGCGTGATGGGTCACGGTATGGGAATGGCTTCTATCGGTATCTATACCTATGAGCTTTACAACTTCTACGGTGTGAAGACCATCATCCGTGTGGGATCTGCCGGTTCTATCAACAACGACCTGCATATTGGTGATTTGGCCATCGCTATGGGTGCTTGCACCAACAGCAACTATGCTGCTCAGTATGAACTGCCTGGTCAGTTTGCACCTATCGCCAGCTTCGACCTGGTGCGTGCTGCTGCTGAGTCGTGCGAGAAATTCGGCTACCACTACAAGGTGGGCAACGTCCTTTCGTCGTCTATGTTCTATCACGAGAACCCGCATACCGACAAGTGGATTAACATGGGTGTGCTGGCTGTCGAGATGGAGATTGCTGCGCTCTATATGAATGCTGCCCGCTCAGGCAATCGTGCCTTGGGCATCTGCACCATCTCTGACCATATCCTCACAGGCGAGGAAACCACCGCTGAGGAGCGTCAGAACAATTTCACCCACATGATGGATGTTGCCTTCTCGCTCATCTAAGCGACTTCTTGCGTGGTCTGTCGGCCTTTTAGAGGGGCAGATAGACCACGTATTTCTCCTTGAACCAGTCTTCCGAGAACCACTGGGTCAGTTCCATCGAGTCCACGATGCGACGGTAGGGCTGCAGCTCAGCCTGCAGATCGCCGCCCTTCAGACAGAGTATGCCATTGGGCAGTGCGTTGCGCTGCTCTTTGGCTATATTTTTGCGTACTATCTTCGCCAGGTCGGGTAGGGGCATCACGGCACGGCTCACGATGAAGTCGTACTTACCTTTCTCCTCCTCGCCACGCAGATGTTCCGGATGGCAGTTCTTCAGTCCGATGGCATTGCACACCTCCTGCGCCACGCGAATTTTCTTGCCCGTACCGTCGATGAGCTTGAAGTCGCACTCAGGAAACAGAATGGCGAGTGGAACGCCTGGGAAACCGCCGCCTGTGCCGAAGTCCAGAATCTTGGTGCCAGCCTTGAAGGGCAACATCTTGGCAATGGCCAGCGAGTGCAGCACGTGGTGTTCGTAGAGGTAGTCGATGTCCTTGCGCGAGATGACGTTAATCTTCGCGTTCCAGTCACGATACAAAGCGTCGAGCGCAGCAAATTGTTGCTGTTGCTCGACGCTGAGGTTGGGGAAATATTTCAGGATTTGTTCCATGTCGTTATTACGTTTTATCGTTATAACGTTATTCCGTTATTACGAAATTACCCGTTCATTGACAGCAGGAACTCCTCGTTGTTGCGCGTCTGTATCAGACGGTCGTGAACGGTGTTCATCGCCTCGATGGGGTTCATTTCGGCAATGTACTTACGCATAATCCACATGCGGTTCAGCGTGGTCTGATCCTGCAGCAGGTCGTCGCGACGAGTAGAGCTCTGTACCAGGTTGACAGCCGGGAAGATGCGCTTGTTAGCGAGCATGCGGTCGAGCTGCAACTCAGAGTTACCAGTACCCTTGAACTCCTCGAAGATCACCTCATCCATCTTAGAGCCGGTGTCTGTCAGTGCCGTAGCGATGATGGTCAACGAACCACCACCCTCGATGTTACGGGCAGCACCGAAGAAGCGCTTGGGCTTCTGCAGGGCGTTGGCGTCCACACCACCCGTGAGCACCTTACCAGAAGCAGGGCTGACGGTGTTGTAGGCACGAGCCAGACGAGTGATAGAGTCCAGGAAGATAACCACGTCGTGACCGCACTCTACCATGCGCTTAGCCTTCTCCAGCACGATGCCGGCAATCTTCACGTGACGGTCGGCAGGCTCGTCGAATGTTGAGGCGATAACCTCGGCATTCACGGTGCGCGCCATATCCGTTACCTCCTCAGGACGCTCGTCGATGAGCAGCATCATGATGTATGCCTCTGGGTGGTTGGCGGCAATGGCATTGGCAATGTCCTTCATCAGGATGGTCTTACCGGTCTTGGGCTGTGCGACGATGAGTGCACGCTGACCTTTACCGATAGGTGCGAAGAGGTCGACGATGCGCACCGAGGGGTTTGTGGTGGCAGGGTCGTTGCAGAGTGTGAACTTCTCCTCAGGGAACAGTGGTGTCAGGTGCTCGAAGCTTACGCGGTCGCGTACCTCGTGGGGCTGACGGCCGTTGATGGCCTTCACCGTGCTGAGTGCAAAGTATTTCTCGTTGTCGTGTGGCGGTCGAACGGTGCAGTCCACCACGTCGCCCGTCTTCAGGTAATACTTCTTAATCTGCTGGGGCGACACGTAGATATCGTCGGGTGACGACAGGTAGTTGTAGTCGCTTGAGCGTAGGAATCCGTAGCCGTCCTGCAGGATTTCCAGCACGCCGTTACCGCTGATGAGCTCCTCGAAGTCGAAGCGGTCAGCACGGCTCTCAGGAGCAGGAATGCGGTTCTCAATGATGTTATGTGACGGCTGCTGCGACATGGGGCGGTCGAAGATATCGAGCGATGGAATGGCGGCCTGATCCTCGATGGGCAGGTCCACTACGGGGATGAAGTCGGTACCATCACCGGGGTCACCCTCCCAGACACCGTCAGGGGTAGAGGCTTCTTGCATGGGTGCCTCCGTATTGCTCTGTGCCATCTTCTCCTTCAGCTGACTGATGAGCTGCTCCTCGATAGGCTCCGACGGCTCAGCGTTAACGGCCTCAGGAATGTCCGTAGCCTGCTCCTCAGCGGGTTCTTCAGCAGCTTTTGCAGCCTGCTCAGCCTCCAGTTCCTTCTTCGACTTGCGACCACGCTTCTTGGGTGCGGGCTTTTCTGCTTCTTGGTTGTCTGCTGTCGGCTCTTGGTCTTTTTCCTGTTCAGCAGCAGCGGCCTGCTCAGCAGCTTCCTGCTCCGCAAACAGACTATCGATGGTAGGCTTCTTCGCAGCCTTTTTCTTCTTGGTGGGCTTGGCGTCCAGGTTCTCACCCTCAGCGCCAGTTACGGTATATACCTTGTCATCCTTCTTGGCAATGCGGGTGCGCTTGCGCTTCGTCTCGCTGACGCCTGCTGCAGAGTTCTCGGCAGCCTTGTCCAGAATGGCATAGATAACGTTTTCCAGCTCGTCATTCTGCGACACCTTGACACCCAGCTCACTGGCTATCTCCAACAGTTCGGGGATAGAAAGTTTTTCTAATTCTTCCTTCGTGTACATATAAGTATACAGTAAATCGTTAATATTTCAAATGTGAAAATTGGGAATTTTGGGAATGAAGTGCTTGACGGACGTAAGCACATATCTCAGAAAATCGTTTGCAAAGGTAGTGATTATTTCTGAAACAGCCAAGTTTTTTGCATTTTTTTTCGTAACTTTGCACCCAAAACACGAAGTAGTATGGAAATCAAGCAAGCAGAATTTTCCCTGTCAGCCCCCGTGGTATCCATGTGTCCGAAGGATACCAAACCCGAATACGCCTTCATCGGTCGTTCCAATGTCGGCAAGTCGAGCCTTATCAACATGCTCACCAACAACCGTAAGTTGGCAAAGACCTCGTCAACGCCGGGCAAGACGCTGCTCATCAACCACTTTATTATTAATAAGGAGTGGTACCTCGTCGACCTCCCCGGCTACGGCTTCGCTAAGCGCTCAAAGAAAGAGGTGGACAAGCTCGACCAGATGATTCGTGGCTACATCCTGCAGCGCGAGCAGTTGGTCAACGTCTTCGTGCTCGTCGACATCCGCTTGGAGCCCCAGAAGATTGACCTTGAGTTCATCGAGTGGCTGGGCCTCTCCAGCATTCCCTTCGCCATCATCTTCACCAAGGCCGACAAGCTCACCCCTAACAAAGCCCGTCAGGCCATGGAGGCTTACAAGAAGAAGCTCTTGGAAACCTGGGAGGAACTGCCCCCCATGTTCCTCACCTCCTCAGAGAAGAAGGACGGTCGCGACGATGTCCTCAACTACATTGAGCAAATCAATAATTCACTGAAATAGACAATGTGTACTTATTTATCAGGCTTACACGGTTCTGTATCAGGCTAATACAGAGCTGTATTAGCTGTAGCCGTGTCTGTATTAGCCTAATACAGTGTCCGTACTAGCTGTAGCTAGAGCTGTATTAGCTGTATTTCTTGGCTACTGCATTTTGTAGTGAACGCCGTGGGGAAAATTCTTGCAAAACATTTAACCTTTTAACACAACCCCCTTGACCCCCCGATAAATAAAGGGCTCACGGCATGTTAATAGTCGCTCAGACATTTAACATGCATTTTACATTCTGGGATGAAGTTCATCAAGTTCAGTTAAATGAACGATAATAGCTGAGCAGACATTTAACATGCCTCAAACCACGATACACAAAGGGCTGGAGGCATGCTATGTTAATAGGTTAAATCTTTTTGCGATTTTCATGTTCTGATAGCCACACTTTGCTTGCAGAGAAGGTTTAGCTCGACGGCCGCAAGGGTAAGTCAACCGTCCCCATTCACAAGAAACATTGCGAATTATTTGGAAGTATTTAGATAATTCACTATCTTTGCACCAACAAATATAAATAAACGATGGATAAGAAGGATAAGGATGTCAATATGGAGGGTGGTATCGTTAGTGAACCGATGGTTGCGACGATGCCTCTTACAGAGCTAAAGGAAGTTGATTACTCTTTTGGTAATCGTGACTTTGGCTACCCCCATTCGCTGGAGGAACTGAACGCGGCTCTTGACAAGGCTGATGCTCAGCGCAACGACCCCACGAAATGGATATCCTCTGTTGAATTCCACAATCGCCTTGAGCAAAAGTATCCATGGCTAGGATAAAATGGAACGAACAGGCTTCAAGACAACTTGAAGAACATCTGGACTATGCATTGGAAGAATTCGGACAGAAGTGCGTCCGAAACTGGTATCGTGACATTTTGCGCATAGAGTCACGCCTATCCATACAGCCATTGTCGTACCCACGTGTAATTCAATTGGAGAATAGGGCCAAGGTCTATCATGGTGCAACCATCATGCAGTCATTCCAACTGATACATTACTACGACGAAGATTCTGATACTGTCTATATTGATGCTATCTGGGATATGCGCATGAATCCAGTAAAATTGAATCAGATGATTAAATAAAAATCCCGTTTTTCGTATAATGAAACGGGATAAGAAATGTTTGTTAAAATGATTAGATAGTGAATCAAAGGAACTGTCCCCTTATCTATGGTCCCCTCATTCCGGGGCTATTTGATTAATATTTAACTCGTCCCGATTTTAACGGGACACTAATGATTTGAACTATAAATATACAGGTTATGAAGAAATTATTATTTGCTTTTGCTACATTGTTTTTTGTAGCATGTGGAAACAAAGTAGCACCACCAGAACCCGCAGAGGAAGAAAGTCTATTTGCCAATCTGCCTGATTACAAACTTCTTAGTACAGAAGAACCAAGGATTTCGTCAAATGGAAGCATTTCACCAGGACAAAACCTTGTATATAGTATTGAGATTGACCATCCATTGCAGAAGGATAGCCTTGAACTTCTGCAGGATTTTTTCATAAAGAAAGGAAAGGCTGACTATATCGGGATTAACAAAGTTATTGTGCGTGCTTATCTCAAGGGGACCAGAATACATGGAATGCCTTATGCTTCCATGAATCTTGTTGGTGTTAAAAAAGACATCATCATCAACGAAGGAGCAGAGAAAGTTGAAGAACTCATTGAGAAACCTTCCTCTGAAAAAATCCAAAACGTTTCAGATCCGATAGTAGGAACATACTTCTGTAGTAGAACTCATGATACTTATGTATTCAAGTCTGATAAAACGGGGTTCTTTACCATCCAGGGCGGTGTCAGCCCATCTGAATTTACTTGGAAACGGTCTGGCAACAACGTAACAATAGTATATGAGGCATTTGGTGAACAGAAATTAAAGTTTGACCAAAGGGCCAAAACTATCACAGAAAAATCTGAATCGTTTGGTACATTAGTGTTCAACATGCAATAATATAATAATTGAATATGAGCCGCATAAAAGTAATATCAGTGATAGCATGTCTATTTTATGTGTGTAGCGTAATTGCTCAACCGCGTATCGATGGTGGGACAAAAGCTCAAGTTGTGAAATCCTCTCCAGTAGTAACGAATTTCGTCGGTTGGGCATATGATACAAATTATAACAAATGGGCTGGTTACTATAATGCAATCTGCCCATCATATAAGGGAAACAACAAGATTCCTAAGAAATTGTCACCAAGGTCAATGTCTTATGATTCCAACATTATCAGTTTGCAGACAAAGAAAATCAAATTTGAAGGAGATTATTATTATATCATATTATCTCCTTATTATAGAGGTGGCTTCCTTTACCCTGAAATCCAAGAAGAATGGATTCATGGCAAGGAGGTTGAAATGTTTGTATTCACTGACGAGGAGTTTAATAAACTCAGAGACATTAAGGATGGAATTAATTGTTTTGAAGCAATAAACTATACGACATATAGTTCTATTGGCTATGGTTTATATAAGGATTTGGCAAGTGCAATTACCAATATTTTTTCCACCAAAGAGAAACTGTTAAGTGCCTATAAATATCAGAAATACAAATTATACATTAAAAAAGAGGATGAATCGACATATCGTTTCCAAAAAATAATGTATGGAAGCCTAAATGAAAGTACGGATTTTAAAGATGCACGAAAAGAGCCAAATTTCAATTTTAGATATTTCGAGATTAAAGCTAATATATTTAAACAATTATTGATATAATGCCCATCCCAAGGAAAACGACACCGCAGTTTATCGAGGAAGCACAGCGAGTACATGGGGAGAAGTTGAAACACTAGGGACGGGACCCAGTTTCACTCCCTAAGATGGCCATCATAGCATAAGAATAGTTGTGCAAAAATTGGTCGTTTCGTAGGAAATATGTATCTTTGCAAACGATATAATAAGAAAGGAATAAGAAGAATGAAAAAGGCTTTTATTGTTGTGACTTTCGTATTGGGCGTAGCGCTGGTGGCGATGCTGTTGACCAAGCCGGAGCCTAAGGAGCATTATGATGCCATGATAGGACTGGCACAGAACGTGGTGGACCAGGAGATGACCAGCAACAACGTGAAGAAGACGATGGCTCAAATGGGTGCCGAGAAACTGACGGAGCTGGGCATTGAAGGTGTCGATGCTGCAACACTGGAGAAGCTTGGCGCTGATGTGGATCTGACGGAGGTCACGGAGCTGGGTAAGGATATGGCGATGAACACGGCAGGCTTCTATCTGCAGAGTCACATGAAGGTGCATGACTACCATGTAGCGACAATAGGCATGCTGAACTATAAAGGCACTAATCTGCCTGTGACGATAGGTGTCATGGGGAAAGTGTTCGTGCTGGTAGATGAGGGGCAGGCAAGACAAATGTTGAGACAGTAATTACTGCTTGAAGACAAAATGAAAGTAGTTGTAGCCATAGACTCATTCAAAGGGTGCCTGACGTCAAAGGAGGCTAACCGGGCAGCTGCGGAGGGTATCAGGACTGTCTGGCAGGATGCCGAGATTGTGCAGGTGCCTGTCAGCGATGGTGGTGAGGGCTTCATGGAGGCATTCTATGCGGCTGTAGGAGGCGAGATAGTGGAAGTGGTGGTCAGAGACCCGCTGATGCGCCCTCTCACGGCTCGCTATCTGCTTCGCGACAGGTTGGCCGTCATAGAAATTGCACAAGCCAGTGGTCTTACGCTGCTATCGAAAGAGGAGCGCAACCCGCTGGTGGCAACGAGCTATGGTACTGGTCAGCTGGTGGCGGATGCAGTCAGACGCGGTGCCCAGCACATCATCGTGGGACTGGGCGGTAGTGCTACCAGTGATGCGGGAATGGGCATGCTGCGAGCACTCATCGATGCTTTCGCTAAACGGGGCTCATGGGATGATGTCGAAGAAGTGAAGTCTGTACGGTTTACGATAGCCTCGGATGTGAAGAATCCGCTGTGTGGCGAGCAGGGTGCTGCCCACGTCTTTGCGCCTCAGAAGGGTGCGTCACAGGAAGATGTGCTGACGTTGGACGAGCGTGTCAGGAAGTTTGCGGAGGTCTCTGCCAAGCACTTCGGTTACGACCGACAGGATATGCCGGGTGCGGGGGCTGCAGGCGGATTGGGCTATGCTTTCCTGCAATACATGAATGCGGAGTGCAGGCCTGGTATCGAACTGCTACTTGAGACGATAAGCTTCAAGGAGATGGTCAAAGATGCTGACCTCGTGATTACGGGTGAAGGTTCTGCTGACAGGCAGACGCTGATGGGTAAGCTGCCGATGGGAATCCTGCAAGAAGCGGGCGATGTCCCAGTCTGTCTGATAGCAGGAAGAATCAGCGATAGAGAACAACTGCTGCAGGCGGGCTTTACCCGTGTGGAGTGTATTAATCCTCCAGGCATCTCCCTTGAGGAAGCCATGAGGAAAGAGGTGGCTATAGCGCATATCAAGAGGACTATCGCAAACAGATGTACTTAGTGAAAAATGATATAAACACTTTGCCATTTGGGAAAAAATAGTTACCTTTGCGGCTTGAAATAAGCCACACAAAGAAATGGTACCTTATCTTGACGTACAACATCTGACGAAATCGTTCGGCGCCCTGCAGCTGTTTAACGACATCAGCTTCTCCATTGGCGAAGGCCAGAAGGTGGGACTGATAGCCAAGAACGGAACGGGTAAGTCGACGCTGCTGTCGATACTCTCTGGCAAGGAGGGTTACGACAGTGGAAGCATCGTGTTTCGCAACGACCTGAAGGTGGGTATGCTGGAGCAGACGCCTAAGTTCGACCCTGAGGAGTCGGTGCTGGATGCCTGCTTCAACCACGAGGGTGACCCTGAGAAGGTGTTGAAAGCCAAGCAGGTGTTGACACAGCTGAAAATCAGGAATCTGGAGCAGCCCATGGGACAGCTCAGTGGTGGTCAGCAGAAGCGTGTGGCACTGGCCAACGTGTTGCTGACGGAGCCTGACCTGCTGATACTCGACGAGCCTACGAACCATCTGGATCTGGAGATGATAGAATGGCTGGAGGGCTTTCTGGCGCGTGGCAACCGTACGCTGTTGATGGTGACGCACGACCGTTTCTTCTTGGACCGCGTGTGTAGCGTCATTCTGGAACTGGACGACCACACCATCTATACCTATCGCGGCAACTATGCCTACTACTTGGAGAAGCGTCAGGAGCGCATCGACAACCGCAGGGCAGAGGTGGCACGTGCCAACAACCTGTATCGTACGGAGCTGGAATGGATGCGTCGTCAGCCGCAGGCTCGTGGCCATAAGGCCCGCTATAGGGAGGAGGCGTTCTACGAGTTGGAGAAGGTGGCGAAGCAACGCTTGGAGGAGCGTCAGCTGAGGCTGAAGGCTTCTAATATATATATAGGTAGTAAGATTTTCGAGTGTCAGTATATCTCAAAGAGGTATGAGACCTCCCCTGACCCCTCCTGTATAGGAGGGGAAACAGATGCCTCCCCTAAACAGGGGAGGATAGGTGGGATCACCATCCTCAAGGACTTCTACTACAACTTCTCGCGCTTCGAGAAGATGGGCATCGTGGGCAGCAACGGAACGGGCAAATCGACGTTCATCAAGATGCTGCTGGGACTGGTGCCTGTAGATGAAGGACGCATCGTGATAGGCGAGACGGTGAAGTTCGGCTACTTCTCGCAGGAGGGTCTGCAGTTCAACGAGCAGGACAAAGTCATCGACGTGATAACGGCTATTGCCGACTACGTGGACCTGGGTAGCGGTCGGAAGATGAGCGCCTCGCAGCTGTTGCAGTACTTCCTGTTCACGCCAGAACAACAACATAACTATGTATATAAGCTCAGCGGTGGTGAGCGCAGGAAATTGTACCTGTGTACGGTACTGATGCAGAACCCCAACTTCCTAGTGCTCGACGAGCCCACCAACGACCTCGACATCGTGACGCTACAGATTCTGGAGGAATACCTGCAGGACTTCCCTGGATGCGTCATCGTGGTCAGCCACGACCGCTACTTCATGGATAAGGTAGTGGACCACCTGCTGGTGTTCAAGGGACAGGGCGAAATCAAGGACTTCCCAGGCAACTATACACAGTATAGGGAGTGGGCTTCGTTGGCAGAAAATAAAACTAGTAGCACTAGTTCAACTAATACGACTAGTACAAAGCCCAGCTATCGCCATGACGATCGTAGACGCCTGTCGTATAAGGAGAAACGCGAACTGGAACAGTTGGAAAAGGACATCGAGGCGCTGGAGACTGAAAAGAAGCAGATAGAAGAGGCACTCTGCGGAGGGACGACCTCGGTGGACGAGATTACGAAACTGAGCAAGCGACTGCCCGTCTTGAACGATGAGCTGGACGAGAAGTCGATGCGTTGGTTGGAACTTAGTGAAGTTGAGAGTTGAAAGTTGAAAATTGAGCAATCATGATGCAGCAACAATATCCATCGGAACTGTTGGAGAAGGCGGTACAGGAATTCTCCAAATTGCCAGGCATAGGGCGAAAGACGGCCCTGCGACTGGTGCTGAACCTGCTGCGCCGTGAGGAAGACGAGGTGTTGCAGTTTACGGAGACCATTGCCCGCATGCGCCAGGAGGTGAAGCACTGCCGCATCTGCCATAACATCAGCGACAGCGACGTGTGTCCAATCTGTAGCGACCCGCGACGCGACACGGCGACCATCTGTGTGGTGGAGAATATCCAGGACGTGATGGCTGTGGAGAATACACAGCAGTTTCAGGGCTTGTACCATGTGCTGGGTGGCGTCATCTCGCCAATGGATGGCATAGGTCCTGGCGATTTGGAGATAGACTCGCTGGTGGAGCGCGTGCGTGAGGGTGGGGTGAAAGAGGTCATCCTGGCACTGAGCTCAACGATGGAGGGTGATACCACTAACTTCTACATATTCCGCAAACTGGCGCCCTTTACGGAGGTGAAGCTGACGATTATTGCCCGTGGCATTAGCGTGGGCGACGAGTTGGAATATACCGACGAGGTAACACTAGGTCGCTCGATACTGAACAGAACGCCTTTTGAAGGGAAATGAAAGATGAAAAATTAAAAATGAAATATTAAAAATACGATGAACGCAGAAACGATACAATTCCTGTTGACCACCACGATGGAGCTGCTGACGCTGGTGTGCGTCTACTTGGGGCTACGACTCTTTAAGAAGTCGTGGAAGATACGAATGGCGCTTATCGTCAGTCCGTTGTTGCTCAACGCCGTGTGTTATGCTATCTATCAGACGACACCTTTCTTCTATTTGGGTGTCATCCTGTTACTCTGTCTCCCCTTTGTATGGCCAAGAAAATCAGCATAGTCATTGTCAGCTATAACGTCAGCCAACTGCTCGACGAGTGTCTGCAGAGCGTCAGTAAAGCGCTGCAGGGCATTGACGGCGAGGTGTGGGTCGTGGACAATAGGTCTGTTGACGATACGCTACAGATGCTGCAGACTAAGCATCCGGATGTTCACGTTATTGCCAACAAGGAGAATGTCGGTTTTGCACGTGCCAACAACCAGGCTATCCGTCAGTCTGAGGCAGAATACGTCCTGTTGCTGAACCCCGATACGGTGGTTCGTGAGAATACCCTGCGTGGCGTGCTCGACTTTATGGACAAGCACGCAGAGGCGGGTGGGGCAGGTGTGCGCATGCTCTCTCGTGAGGGACGTCCGGCACCTGAGTCGCGCCGCTCTATCCCTACGCCGTGGGTGTCTATGCTGAAGATGCTGGGTTTCACACGACGTTACTACATGAGTCATCTGTCGTGGGACGAGCCCGGACAGATAGAGGTAATCAGTGGGGCGTTCTGCCTGTTGCGCAGAAAGGCACTTGACGCGGTGGGACTGCTCGACGAAGACTACTTCATGTATGGCGAGGACATTGACCTGAGCTATCGCTTGCTGAAGGGTGGTTGGCAGAACTGGTACCTGCCCTTCGACATCGTTCACTATAAGGGAGAATCGACGCAGAAGTCCAGCTTCCGCTATGTGCACACCTTCTATCAGGCCATGCTTATATTTTTCCGCAAGCACTACGGACATCTCAGCATCTTCTTTGCGCTGCCCGTCAAGATGGCTATCTACTTCCGTGCTTCGCTGGCATTGTTGCAGATGATGCTTGACCGTCTGCACCGCTTTATCAATCCTAATAAATATAAAAGGAAAAGAGGATGAGATTACGCGCTATTGAACCCGAAGACCTCGATCTGCTGTACCAGATAGAGAACGACCAAAGCCTGTGGCAGGTGGGCACTACCAATGTGCCCTATAGTCGCTATACGTTGCATGACTATATTGCCAACAGCAGCGACGATATCTATGCTGACCGTCAGGTGAGGTTGATGGTAGAGAATGACGAGGGCGAGACGGTGGGTATTGTTGACCTGGTGCAGTTCTCGCCGCAACACCAGCGTGCAGAGGTGGGCATTGTCATTCTGAATGCACACCGACGCAAGGGATATGCCGTTGCAGCTCTTCAGACTTTGTGCGACTATGCGCTGCGTGTGGTTCATCTGCACCAGCTCTATGCGGTGGTGGATAAGCGCAACGAGGCAGCTATTGCGCTGTTCAAAAAAGCAAGTTTCATATCGGGAAATACGCTGCAAGAGTGGCTTTTTGACGGTCGAGAATACCATGATGCCCAGCTAATGCAAAGATTTTTGTAAACTTTTCGCGAAAAAGTTTTGTATATCCAAAAATTCTTATTACCTTTGCACCCGCAAAACGACAAACGATGCAACTCTGGTGCGTTAGTTCAGTAGGTTAGAATGCCTGCCTGTCACGCAGGAGGTCACGAGTTCGAGTCTCGTACGCACCGCTTCCGCACGTTCGCCGTTAAGTTCACAACTTAGTGAGGTGCGTTAGTTCAGTAGGTTAGAATGCCTGCCTGTCACGCAGGAGGTCACGAGTTCGAGTCTCGTACGCACCGCAAAACATTAGAAAGCTCATTGGAACACTCCAGTGGGCTTTTTATACAAAATATCATTACAACTATGAAACAAACTATCCTCGTTACGGGTGGTACGGGTTTCATTGGAAGCCATACTACCGTAGAACTGCAAGAAGCAGGCTACAAAGTCGTCATTATTGACAATCTCTCCAACTCTAACATCAATGTTCTTGACGGTATTGAGAAGATTACCGGTCAGCGTCCTGCCTTTGAGAAGGTTGACTGCTGTGACATGGAGGCTTTGGAAGGTGTCTTCCAAAAGTACCCCGACATTGCCGGTATCATACACTTTGCCGCTTCCAAGGCTGTTGGTGAGAGCGTGGAGAAGCCACTGATGTACTATCGTAACAACCTGATGTCGCTCATCAACCTGCTGGAACTGATGCCCAAATATGATGTTAAGGGCATTATTTTCTCCAGCTCATGCACCGTCTACGGACAGCCTGCACCGGAGCACCTGCCTGTTACGGAGGATGCCCCCATCCAGAAGGCTATGTCGCCTTACGGTAATACGAAGCAGATCAACGAGGAGATTATTCACGACTATATCCACTCTGGTGCACCTATCAAGTCTGTCATTCTGCGCTATTTTAACCCCATCGGTGCTCACCCCACAGCATTCATTGGTGAGTTGCCCAATGGTGTGCCTATGAACCTGATTCCGTTTGTTACACAGACGGCGATGGGTATTCGTGAGCAGCTGAAGATTTTCGGTAACGACTATAACACGCCTGACAAGACCTGTATCCGCGACTATATCTATGTCGTTGACTTGGCAAAGGCTCACGTAAAGGCTATGGAGCGCGTGCTCGACAAGCCAGAGACAGACGCTGTGGAGATTTTCAACATCGGTACGGGTAAGGGACTCTCTACGCTGGAGGTTGTTCAGGGCTTCGAGAAGGCTACTGGCGTCAAGGTCAACTGGACCTATGCTCCCCGTCGTGAGGGCGATATCGAGCAGGTATGGGGCAATGTCGACAAGGCCAACAAGGTGTTAGGCTGGAAGGCAGAGACTCCTACCGAGGAGGTGCTGAAGAGTGCCTGGAAGTGGCAGCAGAAGTTGCGCGAAGACGGAATACAGTAAAATTAAAAATGAAAGATTAAAAAAATGCCTGCTCAAATCGAGCAGGCTTTTTTTATAACCATTAACCGTTAACCAGTTAATAGCTGCGGGCAATGATAACGCGAGCCTTGGCAGGTTTGCCAGTCACCATGTCAACGCCAGGAGTCTGTTCGACACCGAAAGGCACGCAACGGATGGTTGCCTGAGTCTCTTCCTTGATCTTTGCCTCGGTTTCGGCAGTGCCGTCCCAGTGGCAGAGGAAGAAGCCGCCGTCCTTCACCTTCTCCTTGAACTCCTCGTAGTTCTCGCACTCGAAGATGTGAGCATCACGATAGTCCTTGGCCTTCTTGAAGATGTTCTGCTGGATATCGTCGAGCAACTGCTCTACGTATTCGGCAATGCCATCGATAGAACGGGTTTCCTTCTCCAGCGTGTCACGACGCATCACCTCGATGGTGCCGTTCTCCAAGTCGCGGGCACCCAAGACCAGGCGTACGGGAACACCCTTCAACTCATAGTCGGCAAACTTGAAGCCAGGACGCTTGTTGTCAGCATCGTCGAACTTCACGGTAATGCCCTTAGCACGCAGTTTCTCGATAATCGGAGTAACCTCCTTGTTCACCTGCTCCATCTGCTCAGGCTTGGTAGCAATAGGAATAATCACAACCTGAATAGGAGCCAACTTTGGAGGCAGCACCAGACCGTTGTCGTCAGAGTGGGTCATGATGAGTGCACCAATCAGACGGGTAGAAACACCCCATGAGGTAGCCCAAACGTATTCGGGCTTGTTCTCCTTATTAAGATAGGTGACCTCAAAAGCCTTGGCGAAGTTCTGACCCAGGAAATGAGAGGTACCGCTCTGCAGCGCCTTACCGTCCTGCATCATTGCCTCAATGGTATAAGTATCGAGAGCACCGGCAAAACGCTCGGTCTCGCTCTTCACACCCTGAACAACAGGTACAGCCATCCACTCCTCAGCGAACTTGGCATAGACCTTCAGCATCTTCTGTGCTTCCTCTTCGGCCTCCTCGCGGGTAGCATGAGCCGTGTGGCCTTCCTGCCACAGGAACTCTGAGGTACGCAGGAATGGACGGGTGCGCATCTCCCAGCGCATCACGTTACACCACTGGTTGCACATCAAGGGCAGGTCGCGCCATGAGTGAATCCAGTTTTTATAGGTATTCCAAATGATGGTTTCTGAAGTAGGACGGACGATGAGTTCCTCTTCGAGCTTAGCTGAGGGGTCAACCTCCACGCCGCTCTTATCCTCCTTGGCACGCAGGCGATAGTGGGTAACCACAGCACACTCCTTGGCGAAGCCTTCTACATGCTCGGCCTCACGAGAGAGGAATGATTTTGGGATGAGCAGGGGGAAATATGCATTCTGAGCACCCGTCTCCTTGAACATCTTATCCAACTGCTGCTGCATCTTCTCCCAGATAGCATAGCCATAAGGCTTGATTACCATACAGCCACGAACAGCACTCTGTTCTGCCAAGTCGGCTTTCACGACCAAATCGTTAAACCACTGGCTATAATTATCAGCCCTTTTTGTTAATTCTTTTAATTCTTTTGCCATGATTTATACAATAAATTCAAAATTTTGGTGCAAAGGTACAAAATAATTCATAATTCATAATGCATAATTCGTAATAATTTCATAATTTTGCAACCATAAATGCATGTTTCACTTAAAAACAAAAAAATTATGAAGACAAAAATTCTTTCTTTATTGCTCTGCGTGGGCTTAGTTGTTGCTTGTAACAATACACAGAAGGGTGCCGGTATCGGTGCTGGTGGTGGTGCACTCCTGGGTGCTGTAATCGGTCACTTTGCAGGTAACGCTGCTATTGGTGCTGCCGTTGGTGGTGCTGTAGGTGCTGGTGCTGGTGCTATCATCGGTAACCGTATGGATAAGGCTAAGAAGGCTGCTGAGCAGGTTCAGAACGCTCAGGTTCAGACCGTTCAGGACGCTAATGGCCTGGAGGCTGTTAAGGTAACCTTCGATTCTGGTATTCTGTTTGCTACTGGTAAGGCTGACCTGTCTCAGGGCGCTAAGAATTCTCTGGTTCAGTTTGCTAAGGTGCTGAACGAGAATAAGGACTGTGACGTAGCCATCTATGGTCACACCGACAGCACTGGTTCTGACGCTGTAAACCAGCCCCTGTCTGTAAACCGTGCTAACAGCGTTAGCAACTACCTGAAGTCTTGTGGCGTTAGCGCTGCTCAGATTAAGAGCGTTGAGGGTCAGGGTTCTTCTAATCCTGTTGCTGACAACGGTACCGCTGAGGGTCGCAAGCAGAATCGTCGCGTAGAGGTGTACATGTACGCTTCTAAGAAGATGATTGAGGAGGCCCAGGCTCAGGCAAACTAATGTCTGATGTAAGATGTAAGACGTGAAGAAAGTTCGCGATTTCATCAAGAAAACAATTAAATGGATAGTGGTGGCGTTTTTCGCCTCCACTATTCTTTCTGTTGTAGCATTGCGGTGGTTGCCGGTTTATTATACGCCGCTGATGTTTATCAGACTGGCACAACAGAAAAGTGAAGGTCAACCACTGACACTACATCACCATTGGGTGCCTTTGGAAGAGATATCTCCCTCTTTGTCGCTGGCAGTAATGGCCTCTGAGGATGCTCATTTCCTGGAGCATCACGGCTTTGACTATAAAGCCATCGAAGAAGCTGCAATGCGAAATATCAAGCATCCGGAAAAGCGGAAGATGGGTGCTTCGACCATCTCACAACAAACGGCTAAGAACGTGTTTCTATGGCCTGGCCGTTCATGGCTACGCAAAGGTTTTGAGGTATATTTTACGGTACTCATCGAATTTGTGTGGAACAAGGAGCGTATCATGGAGGTCTATCTGAATTCTATTGAGATGGGAAACGGCATCTATGGTGCCGATGCTGTGGCTCAATGGCATTTTGGTACAACTGCCAAAGAACTCACTAAGCGACAGTGTGCGCTGATAGCAGCCTCGTTGCCTAATCCGCGCCGTTTTAATTCGGCAAAGCCCAGTCGCTATATGCTGAAACGACAGTCTCGTATTCTACGAGAGATGCGCTTTGTAAAACCGCTGCCTACAGAGGACGAAGACGAGTAATACATCATCTACTAATATAATAAATCATACTGCCATTTTTATGAAGAAAGGAAGAAACAATCATTCGTTTGCGACCAGACTGTCACGATGGGTGCTGTTGGTACTGTTTATCATGATGTGTGCATTGGCATTCTTTATGTATTCGATTACCAAGGTTCTCGTTGTGGAAATCGGTGCCAACACCGTAAAAGGCAGCATGCACGCCACCGAAGAGCAAATCAAGGGTGTCCTGTTGGAAACCAGTGTGGCAGTGAAAAACAATATCTTCTACATTGAGCAAAACCTAAGCGACCCCGATGAGATGCAAGCCTCCGTAGAACGCATCGTGAGAGAGAATGACTTCATACGCAGTTGCGGCATCAGTTTCGTGAAGAACTACTATCCACAAAAAGGACCTGGATACTGTCCCTATGCATGGCGTACGGACAGTATGCAGGTCAAGACCCACCAACTGACCGACCTCAACTTCGACTATCTGCATAGCGAATGGTTCACAAAGGCTATCAAGGTAGATTCTGCCTACTGGGGAGCTCCTTTCATTGACGGACACGACAGCAAGACACCATTGATTGCCTATCTGCACCCCTTACACGACAAACAAGGAAGACTGGCAGCCATTTTGGGAGCAGACATCTCACTGGACTTCATGGCGACTATTCTGGACAAACAGGACAGTGTCTTCCAGGAAGAGCTGTGGGTGTGGGAAGGAGATCATGATGCCAGTCTCTCAAGGAAAGCCTCAGAGAGTTATATCCTCTCACGCGACGGAATATTCCTGACTCACCCTGAGTCGTGGCGTATTATGAAGGGTAACTTCTATCGTCATCTGAAGGACTGTGACGACGAGGGACTTGCCGAGCAAAGCATCAAGAATATGAAGGAGGGCAAGCACAGCTCGAATGAGATATACGAAGACTTGAAGATTAATGCCACACATAGTTTCCTTTTCTATTCTCCAGTGGAAGGCACCAATTGGAACTTGGCTGTGGTGGTGCCTCGTATAGCACTTGACCTGCTTGGGTTGACAATGGGTGTCGTGTTGTTGTTTATCATCGTCATCATCCTGATGGTTACTAACTTCGTCTGCCGATTGGGTATCAGGCGTACGACAAAACCGTTGATGAACTTGGCTGAAACTGCTGATAAAGTGGCTCAGGGACAATTCGATACGGCACTGCCTACCATCAAGCACCAAGATGAGATACATCAGTTGCGAGACTCGTTTGAAAACATGCAGCACTCACTGGCAAGATATGTGGAAGACTTGAAAACCACGACGGCGGCAAAGGCCTCGATAGAGAATGAACTGGAGATCGCACACGGTATACAGATGAGTATGCTGCCCAAGAAGTATCCGGCATTCCCCGACAGGACGGATGTAGATGTCTACGGACAGGTTACACCGGCAAAGGCCGTTGGTGGCGACTTGTACGACTTCTTCATTCACGACGAGAAACTGTTTTTCTGCATCGGTGATGTGTCAGGAAAGGGTATTCCCGCCTCATTGGTAATGGCGGTGACTTGTTCGCTGTTCCGTAATATTGCAGCGCACACCACCAAACCGGAAATCATTGTGACAGGACTGAACGAGGCGTTGTGTACGAACAACGAGACAAATATGTTTGTTACCGTCTTTGCCGGTGTGCTGGACCTGAAAACAGGACATCTCAGTTATTCGAATGCAGGACATGATATGCCGCTATTGTTAGATGCCAACGGAGTGACCATCCTGTCGTGCGACCCGAATGTGCCCATCGGCGTGTGTGATGACTGGACATTTACCTGTCAGCAGCTCGACCTCAAGGAGGGCGCAACGCTGTTCCTCTATACCGACGGACTGAACGAGGCTGAGGATGTCCGACACAACCAGTTCGGGATGAAGCGCATGCTGGATGTTGCCAACGGGGCTTCGAGCCGTCCGGAAGAACTGGTTAACACCATGAAGCAGGCTGTGGAACAGTTTGTTGGCGGTGCCGACCAGAGCGACGACCTCACGATGTTTGCTATCCAGTACCTTAAGTCATCAACCCCCAACAATTAAACGATTAGCAAGATGCAGAACGACCTAGTTATCTATATGAGCCTGTTCATGGTGACGGCGATCATCATCCTTTTACTGGTCTCCTTTCTGATTCCTTTTTACTACTTTCAGCGTAAATGGTGGAAGGGACTCTTTATCGGTATCCCGGTACAAATTGCCGTTTTCATTTTTGGGGGAGTCGTCATAGGATTCGGCAGTATGCTGTATGTTGATAATTTTTTCGAGAAAGAAGTGGACAATGCAATGGTCACAGTTCGCGGCACAGACGTTGCCAGGCATAATAGCGACACACTGGTGTGGTCGCTAACTCCTGATGAGGTATGTTTGGTAGGCAAGGAAAAGGAGGAAGTAAGGAAACGCTTCTATTATGATTTTCTCCGCCTCAGTCCTGTGAGTGTGGGCGTAGAGGACAGAATCGTCGTGACCTTTGATGTGAAGCATAAGAAGGTTACGGCAACGGATATGGACAAGCCGATGGAAGTTGTACAAGTAGACTGGGAAAAGGTAAACGATTATCTCAACAAGTAATACCATCATCATTTATAGGTATTTTTGTGGGATATCGTTGAATAAGTAGAAATTATTTGCTATCTTTGTACCCAATTTATAATAAGGTGTATGAGATTATCAGATCTGAAGACGGGTGAAGAAGCCTATATCGTCAAGGTAAAGGGACACGGTGGTTTCCGCAAGCGCATTATCGAGATGGGCTTTATCAAAGGACAGAAAATCGAAGCATTGCTCAGTGCTCCGCTTCAAGACCCTGTGAAATACAAGGTGATGGGCTATGAGGTCAGTCTGCGCCGTCAGGAAGCGGAACAGATAGAGGTTAGCTACGAAAGACAGCGCTCCGTTGACGAAAACCCTATGACTTCAACCTCTACACCTCGTGATCAGCAGCATAATACGGCTGGCGTTAAAGAACTGACTGTTGCGCTGGTCGGTAATCCTAACTGTGGCAAGACGTCGCTGTTCAATTTTGCTTCTGGTGCTCATGAACATGTGGGAAACTATAGTGGTGTAACCGTTGATGCCAAGGAAGGATATACCCACTTTGGGGGATATCGCATCCGTCTAGTTGACCTGCCAGGCACCTATTCGCTGTCTGCCTATTCTCCAGAGGAGTTGTATGTGCGTAAGCAACTCGTCGACGATACACCCGATGTTATTATCAACGTGATTGATGCTTCAAACATAGAGCGTAACCTGTATCTTACCACTCAGCTGATGGATATGCACTTGCGTGTGGTTTGTGCGCTGAATATGTTTGATGAATTGGAGCTGCGTGGCGACAAACTGAATGTGGACAAGCTCAGTTCGTTGTTGGGTATGCCGATGGTACCAACGTCGTTCAAGACGGGTAGGGGACTGGAGCAGTTGCTTAGCGAGGTGATACATATCTTTGAGAGCCGCGAGGGACACGACGAGTACTATCGTCACTTCCATATCAAGCACGACCATGAAATAGAAGATGGTATAGCTAATATTCAGAAATATCTGAAAGGCAACGAGTTACTGCGTATGCGCTACTCTACACGTTGGCTGGCTATCAAGTTGTTGGAGATGGATAAGGAGGTGGACGCCATTTTACGCGAACTGCCCGACTACGATAAGATTATCGAGGCTCGAGATACTGCCGTTCGTCGTATCAAGGAAGAGACGGGCGACGATTCAGAGACAGCCATCATGGATGCTAAATATGGTTTCATCCGTGGTGCCTTGCATGAAGCGGGCTATGTGGTTGGCGTGAAAGAAGACACGTATAAGACTACCCATCGGTTGGATGCGCTGATTACTAACCGCTGGGCAGGTTTCCCCATCTTCTTTGCTTTGCTATGGGTGATGTTCGAGGTAACGTTTACCTTGGGCCAGTATCCGATGGATTGGATTGATGCAGCTGTCGGCTGGATTGGTGAATGGGTCAGCGAGACAATGGATGATGGTCCGCTGAAAGCTATGATTGTCGATGGAATCATTGGCGGCGTGGGCGCAGTCATCGTCTTCCTGCCGCAGATTCTCATACTCTACACGTTCATCTCGTTGATGGAAGACTCTGGCTATATGGCGCGTGCGGCCTTCATCATGGATAAGTTGATGCACAAGATGGGCTTACACGGTAAGTCCTTCATTCCACTCATTATGGGCTTCGGCTGTAATGTCCCTGCGGTGATGGCTACAAGAACCGTTGAGAGTCGTCGTGCACGACTGATTACCATGTTGGTGTTGCCTATGATGTCGTGCTCAGCCCGTTTGCCGATATACATCATGATTATTGGCGCCTTCTTTGCACAGAATTATCAGAGTTGGGTGATGGTGTCGCTCTATGCGGTAGGCATCGTGATGAGTGTCATCGTGGCGCGCGTCTTGAGTCGCTGGGTCATCAAAGGCGAAGATGTTCCATTTGTGATGGAGTTGCCACCTTATCGTTTCCCGACGGCTAAGGCTATCTTCCGCCATACATGGGAGAAAGGCAAGCAGTATCTGAAGAAGATGGGAGGAGTGATTCTGGTGGCCTCCATCATCGTCTGGGCGTTGGGCTATTTCGGTACGATGGGTGTTGCTCCAAGCCTGGAGGACAGCTTCATCGGAATGCTTGGAAAGTTAATGGAACCGCTGTTCACACCACAGGGCTTCGACTGGCGTCTTGACATCAGTCTGCTGACGGGTGTTGGTGCCAAAGAGATTGTGGCTTCGACAATCGGTGTGCTCTATGTCGACGCTTACAACTTTACGCCGTTGGTGGCCTATGCCTTCCTGATTTTCGTGTTGCTTTACTTCCCCTGTATTGCCACGATTGTAGCCATTAAGAACGAGAGTGGCTCATGGCGTTGGGCATGCTTTGCTGCGCTATATACAACAGGATTGGCATGGGTAGTCTCTGCCGCCGTCTACCAGATAGGTTCTTGTTTCCTGTGATGCCCAAGGTGTGATGGCAAGGGACTGATATCAGTCCCTAATGTCATTCGCTTAGAACACACCCACCCAGCCAAATCTACGAACTAATTCACGAAGCAGACTGCGATCGCCAATGGGAATAGTGATAGCGATAGTCTCTTTCTCCTTATTATCTTTTACAGGATTTGCAGATTCCAGCTCATACTGCGTCTGTGCAGACAACAACACTTTGGCAGGAAGACCTATGGCCGATTCTATCTTTACGGCCAAGTCTGTAGTAAGCGTACGCTTGCCGTTCAGCACCTCACTCAGATGTGAAGGCTGAATGCCGACCATTTTGGCGAAATCCTTCTGACTGATTCCGCGTTCCTCCAGTTCCGGTTTAATCATCATACCAGGATGCACAGCCATGAAGGGTGCAGGGTTCTCATTTCTTGTTGCCATAATGTGTATCGTCTAAACTTAAAACCGTTATACTTATTCCACCGTCAAATTCTCTAAAAAGGATGCGCTCCACCATTCCGTTAACCACTCGGATGGAACTCATGCCATTGGTTCCAGCCAGTTGTTCGTAATGAAGGAACGAAATTGACCGCAGGTCGCTTGCCACATCAACCAATCGCATATAGTTGTATGCGGTAGCTAGCGCTTTCATGAACTTCGCATTACGGGTATATTTCTTGTATTTGCTATTACGTCCCGTCGTGATCAGCTCTTCCAAGTCCGTGTCTTCAAAGACTATTTTCATCTTATGTGTCGTATTTTCGATGCAAATATAAGGCAAAATTCCCAAAAGCGGGAATATTGTGCAGAATTATTATTACTTTTTAACTTATAACATCATCCATCTTCCGTCATCCACTCCTTCGCATTTATGGCGAATTCGCCACAATTAGAAATCCCCTCGAATTCGAGAGGGCTGACTTAACCAGATTGCCATCCAGCAGATGCAGGTATTGGAAGGAAACAGCGGTAGGATGTTACGGAAATCAAATTGTACATAAAAAGGTACATAAATATTTGGATGATTGAAATAAATATCGTAACTTTGCGCCAAAGAACAAAAGATATTGAATTATGACAGCACTTACATTTAGCGATTTCAGAAAGAATATGGCCAGTTCATTTGACCTTGTTGACGCTGGCGAGCATGTGTTCATCAACAGGGGTAGCAAGAAAATGTATGCTATCGTGGCTGTAGATGACGATGACCTGACTATTACTCCCGCTATGGCTGCCAAAATAGAGAAAGCCAGGAAGGAGTATAAGGAAGGAAAGGGCGTGTCCCTGAAGACTCACGAAGATATTGACAGGTATTTCGAATCACTGTGACAATGTACGAGGTTAAGGTTTTAGAAGAGGCAGAAAAAGTCATTAAGAAGTGGAAGAAGTCAAATCCACAACTCTTTAAGAAATACCAGAAGATTTTCCATGAGTTAGCAGATCACCCTCGTACAGGTATTGGTCATCCAGAGGCACTAAAAGGCGGAAATGACGTAACATACTCACGTCACATTACAGCACATGACCGGATTATCTACGACATCTATGATGAGACGCTAGTTGTATTAGTCATCGAAACAGAAGGACATTACAACGACAAGTAGTGTATTACACGCTATGTTTACTTCCTCCCATTCTGCATAATCCTGTATCTTGTGGAGCGGATGGCCTCTTGGGTGATGCCCATGATGTGGCGGACGTCGCGGTCTTCCAGTCCCATCTCATAGAGGATGAGGAAGAAGGTGTTGTGGGCGGTCTTAGGAGCGTATTTCTTTTGGATGCGACAGAAAGCGGGGAAGTTGATGGCCTTGTAGTAGTCGATGAAGCATTTGTAGTCGTCGTTCGACCAGCCTGATGTGGTGCCGTTCTTTTTAACGTCATCATAGAGTAGTTTACCATGAATAAGGCGAGGTGACTCTTGTTCTACCAGTTCCCGAATCCTGCTGTTCAGTTCCTCTATCTGTTGCGTCGTATCGTCATCGGCTTGCTGGTTCTTCAGTTGGGCAATCTCATTCACATAGCCACTAATGAGCATCTGCTGTTCGGTGAGCACCAACCGTTCTTTTGCATGGCGATAACGGATATATAAAACCAATAGCAGAATGACAAAAAGCAGACCGCCCGCCAATATAATCACCTTTAGCAGTTGCTGGTGGTGAGCCTCCTGCGCTATCTGCTCGTCAAACTGCCGTTGATATTCCAGCACCGTACGATCCATCTGGGCCTTGTGTAAGCTGTCAGAAATGGTCATCATGCGATACAGTTTCTGCTCGGCACCCTCCAGATTCTGATGCTCAATGTCATATTGCAGCAGATGATACAGGATTTTATGCTTCGGCCAGTTGTCGTTTATCGCGTTCGCTTTTAATCTGAGCAAATTAGCATACTCTTCGTCACCTTTCTTATGATATATCCATGCCAAGTCCTCGTAAGCGGCAGCGGTCTCTTTTATCTTCAGAGACTGCGCCAGATATTCCTCGGCTTCCTCGTAACGCCCCACGGACATATAGTTGTAGCCGATGTTCGACAGGAAGATGGGGCTAAAGTTCTCGCCATCCGATTTGATGAGGTCATCCAAATAGGGAATCATCTGATCGGTATAGTAGGCGGCACTATCCACCTGCTCCATAAAAGCAAACGCCTGGGCTATTTCCGAATAAGCGTAGCCTATCGAGCTCCTTCTGCCAACACGCAGGGCATAGTGCAGTGCTCTCTTTTCGTAGTCCAGCGTCAGTTGATAGTTGGCAGTCCGTTCGTTCACGAGTGCTAAGGCGTCGTACACCTTACATTTCAGCCAGTCGCTCCCCGTCTGCTCCACCTGTTCCTCGGCCAGTTTCAGTGTCTCTATCGACTTTTGCCAATCCTCTTGGTGCATGTACTGATTGGCCAGATAGTAATAACTGTCGGCCAACCGCTCCTTGTCACCCATCCGTTTGTAATAGCGGATGGCCTCGTTAATCAGCGAGTCTGACTCGGGCCAGTGATACGACACGACGGATGCATGCGTCATCAGCAGATTGTAATAGGCACGGTCGGCCTCGTTCTGAAATGAAGCCGCGTCGTATGTTGATATGATTTGGTAGGCCGAGTCGTTCTTTTCTACCGCCAACAGCGAGTCAACCTCTACCAGTTCTTGCGCTGTCGGCTTACCGCCACAAGCCATGAGTAACGCCACAAGGGGCAAAAGCCACACAAATCTCATTCCTGTCATAACGTCGGTTTTTGCTTGCAAAGTTATGAAGATTTCGCCAATTAAAGCCACTTTTCCACCCGTTTTAACCGTTTCATCGCCTTGCAAAACCGTTGTTTTTTCTGCGAAACTTTTTCCCCTGCAGAAGCAAAGCATCTGAAATTCAGCACAATAACCCCGTTTCTTCACAAAACGCCCCTATAGCCTTCCATTCTGATAAAATCGTTGGATGCCTCGCGCTATTTCTGTACCTTTGCACCTAAATTTTATAAACAACTGATGAAAAAGTTAAGATTAGTATCACTTTTGCTTGCTGCCAATGTATTGATGGAGGCAGAAGCACAGACTGACAGCACGGCTGTGAGAAAAGACTCCGTGACATGGAACCAGTCGCTCGACGGTGTGACCGTCACAGCACAGCGACAACTTATCAAACAGGACATTGACCGCATCGGCTACGACGTACAGGCCGACGAGGACTCGCGGACAGAGAACGTGCTCGACATGCTACGCAAAGTGCCGATGGTGACCATTGACGGCAATGAAAACATATTGGTGAAAGGTAACTCGGGCTACAAGATTTACAAGAATGGTCACCTCGACCCCAGTCTGTCGAAGAACGCCAAGGAAATTCTAAAGGCTATGCCCGCCAATAGCGTCAAGCGCATCGAGGTCATCACCGACCCTGGAGCACGCGAAGATGCTGAAGGTGTAAATGCCATCTTGAACATCGTTATGATGGACACGCGGAAAATGGACGGCGTGACGGGCAGCATACGAGGCAATTATAGCAATTTTAATAGCGTAGGAGTAGGTACATATCTTGCGACACGGTTGGGCAAAACTATTGTATCAATAGACTACGGCTACAACCGCATGACGAAGAAGTCAACGGGCAGCGAAGGCTCCGTAGAACGCACATTTGTGGAGTCGGGCAACACGCAGAAAGTCAGCCAGACGAGTTCTAACCCCGGCTATATCCACTATGGTGACATCAATGCCAGTTACGACATCGACTCGCTCAATCTGCTATCAGCATCGTTTGGCGGCTACTTCTACAAAATAGATGTGCAGGGCGACAACAGTTTGACTATGCTCAATGCCGCAAAGAGCCCCATCTATCACTACGACGACCACTATTGGCTACCCAGTTACAACCACCACTCATGGGATGGACGATTGGACTATGAACATAAGACGCACCGACAGGGCGAGATGTTCACTCTCTCGTACATGCTCGCCCTGACGCGTCAACACTCTGAACAGGAGGATAACTACAGCAATATGCAGAACGTGCCTTTCAACTACACGGGATTCCTTTTGAAAACACGCGAGCACTTTACGGAGCACACCTTTCAGATTGACTACGTACGTCCGCTGTGGGCAGGACATAAGCTGGAAATCGGTGCCAAATACATCTATCGCAGCAACAACAGCCAAAACACCCAAGACTACTATAAGGCAAACGAAACCCCATCCATCCCCTACGAGTTTGAACACAGTACGCAAATAGCAGCGGCATATGCAGACTATATATATAATAGCGACAAGTGGTCAGCCAGAGCCGGACTGCGCTACGAATTCAGCTACATGAAAGGACATTATCCCCTTGGTGACTCAGGCGATTTCAGCAAGCGGCTGAACGACTGGGTACCACAGGTCAGTGTGAAATACCAAGTAAACGACCGCCATTCACTAAAACTCGCCTACACCACCAGCATCAGCCGTCCTGGTATCACTTACCTAAATCCTGCCGTAGTGAATAGTCCTAATCGTGTGGACTTCGGTAACGCTCGTCTCGTCAGTGCCAGCACCCATGCCGTCAGCCTCACCTATATGTATGTCGGCTCACGACTGACGTTACAAATCGTTCCGCAATACCAGTTCAGCAACAATGCCGTTGGCTCCGTGGTCTACGCCATCAACGACATCCGCCACGGCACCTACGGCAACGTCATGCGCTATCGTCGTCTGCAGGTTGAAGGTTATGCCCAATGGAAGCCCTTCGACGGCACTACCTTTGTGGCTAACCTGAACTATCGCCACGTCGTCCACAAAAATTCCGACCTTAACCTGCAACTAACTTGCCATCCCCTGAACTACGACTTCGACGTCAGCCAGCGTCTGCCGTGGAAACTGCTTGCCACAGCCAACATATACGGGCAGATGGGGCATAGCCATGTGGACATCTATTCCTACAATCGCTCATGGAATCGTTACGCATTCACCCTGCAACGCTCCTTCCTCAGCGAAGACCGTCTAACAGTGCGTGTGATGGCCAATTCCCCCTTCCACAAGAATCAACACTTCCGAACCCGTACCGTCCAAGGTGATATTCTCGGTTGGGGTGACAACATCAAGAACAATAATGGTCGTTACTTCCTCCTTGCCTTCACCTACCGCTTCGGCAAACTCAAAGCCAGTGTGAAGAAAACCGAGACCACCATCGAGAACAGCGACGAAGTAGGTGGAATAAGTAGAGGGAAATAACATGAATATAATGAGGAAGATAAACCGAAAATTATCACAAAGCAAACAATACAAGAATTATGAGAAGATTATTTTTAACTATTTCACTGACTACCATCTCATTGGGAATGATGGCACAAGACATTACTGTTATGCACACAGATAGCGCTGTTACTGTTCCTGCTGACAGAACTAATCCGGAGTTCAAAGGTGGGCAAAAAGCTCTCACGATTTTTCTTAATAAGAATCTGAGATACCCTGATACCGCTGCTGATTATGGCGTGGAGGGAAGTGTTGTAATGACATTTGTCGTTGGTGTGGACGGCTCTTTGTCTAACATCTCAGCCCACGATTGCAAGATTGAGCGTTTCAACACGACCAAGTTCTCACAGGAAACCGAAAGCCGTCAAAAGGAATTGAAAAAACAGTTTGCCCTATTGTTTGCAAAAGAGGGTGCCCGCGTCATTCGCAAGATGCCGAAATGGACTCCAGGAACACTCAACGGAAAAGCTGTGCGCGTAAAATTCGACCTGCGCATTAGTTTTATTGATCCAAACAAGTGAACACCTGAAAATCCACGTACCCTTGCTTCTGATTAACGAAACTGATAAATCAATTTAAACAGAGTAAAAACATATGAATAAAAAATTATTAGTATCTTATGCTGTAATCATTGCTATACTCATTATTTTTATGGCTGTCTTTCCCGGAGAAACCTAAATTACTTGGCGTTTGCTCGAGTGTATTGGGTCTAATAGGGTTGTATTTGAACTATTGGGCAGGAAAAAAGAATTAAATAAATCATGGTAAGTGTAGGAATGTGTAAAAAATAATCCTATCCTCGTTCCAGAGGTATTCAATCAGCTAAGTAACTGTGATGCTTTTCGCGAGCAACACATATTTTACTAAATCAGAAAACAAATACACTTATTATGAAGAAATATATTCGTAAAGCTTTGATATTGTTTGTAGCATGTATTGTACTATACGCTACATTGGATTTCATATTTCGCGAGCTAAGACCTGTAATTCATTATCTAACTCAAGGAGTCGTTTTTACGGCTTTAGTAATCGTTCTTGACTATTTTGAGGATAAGCGAAAATAATAATATTAAATTGAAGATATTTGATGAACAATTAAATAATATGTGCAATGTATTGAAGCTGTATTTCGGACTTAAAGCAAAACGCCTGTGGCGGATGCTTAAGGATTTGGGAGTCATGGTTGCACCCGTCTTATTTCTTTTATTGCTCATGGGCATACTTACTGTAATAGGATTAGCTTCTGCTCCTATATATTACAGTGTATCGCTCTATGTCTTCCTATTGCCGGCATATCACTTCACGCGCGGCGACTCTGCATTTCTCTTCTCGGTTTTTGGAAAGAGATACACGAAGATGTTGTTTGTTGTAGAATACATGCTTCTTTCAATCCCTTTTCTATGCATCTTCCTCTATCGCG
>Ga0256405_10000771_pt1 | contig 99164 bp, 95 predicted proteins | sample RumenRJG_02DNA_FD_189096 | JGI IMG/M metagenome (GOLD analysis project Ga0256405, IMG submission 189096) | Bovine rumen microbial communities from Lethbridge, Alberta, Canada - RJG_02 | ecosystem: Host-associated > Mammals > Digestive system > Stomach > Rumen | place: Canada: Alberta...
GGCTACAGCCTTATCTATTCCCTTGTACAGGCACTCCTCGGTAACCTTCATGAGCTGCTGCGCCTCGGGGGAAACCTTGCCTACAGCAACTGTGGTGGTGCTGTCAGAGATGTAGCCCTTCAGGTCTACGCAGAAATCCATACTTACAATATCCCCATCCTTAAGGACACGCTTTCCAGGAATACCGTGGATCACTTCCTCGTTCACAGACACGCATATGCTGGCCGGGTATCCCATATATCCAAGCTCTGCAGGCTTTGCACCCCGAGCCAGGACAAACTCCCGGGCAATATCATCTATATCCTTGGTGGTCATACCTGCTGCAATATGCTTCTTTATCTCAACAAAAGTCTCTGCCAGGATAGCACCGGAATCCCTGATTCCGGCAATGTCCTGCTTTGATTTAATTCTTATCATTTTCTTTATAGATTGCATCAAGGACGCCGTTCACAAAGCGGTAGGAGTCGTCGCCGCCGAACTCCTGAGCCAGCTTTACAGCCTCGTTGATGATTATTTTGCCGTCAGTGTCCTTCTGAAACAGAAGCCCGTAGACACTGAGGCGCAGAATTGCCAGATCGATGCGGGAGATACGGTCAAAATTCCAATTTTTAATATGATTCCTGATAGCTTTGTCTATGGTCTGGATATTCTCCAGAGTGCCACAGACTGTAAGCTTGACATAAGCATCGGATGCTGTGTCAAACTCATCAGGGGACAAGCCTTTGACTGAATCGAACAAGAGTTCAGGATCAGATTTTTTCTCGAAATCCCAGCTGTAGATTATCTGAAACGCAAGAACCCTTGCCCGGTGCATTGTACCCATATTACAAGAAATATTTTATAGTCGCTTTTTTCTTAAGATCGTCGGTCACTTCCCGGACACATTCCTTGAATACAGTATCCTGCTTCCTTGCAGTAAGGTACTGAACAATTGTGTCCTTCACGGTGATGTTCTGCTCGTCCGACACTTTCTCGCCCAGAGCAAGAAGTCTAGGTTCGTCCACATCAACAACACGGACTATATGGTAACCCACGTTGGATTTGATGACAGAACTGATAGTCCCTTTTGTCAGGTTGAAGACTGTATCAAAGAACTCTTCGCCCATGAACTTTCTTCTGTTGGTATCATCAATCCGCAGTGTACCGAATCTGCCGTGGTTATACTTGGATGCAGAGTCATCGGAAAGCTCAACCACCTTATCAAACTCAGAAGAGCTCTTGCCTATCTGCTTGCTGTAACCGTTGATACGCTCCAGCGCTTTCTGCTGTTCTGCAGAGTTGAGACCCCGGGTATCCACATAGATATGATCTATGGTGACCCTCTTAGGCATGAAGAACTGCTTGGTATTCTCATCATAGAAGCGCTTGACCTCATCATCGGACGGAGCCGGAATATTGGCCAGTTTGTTTCCCTTGACCTTCCTGATATATCTCTGGACAGCTAATGTAGTCTTGCTGCGGTCTGCATATACAGTCCAGCTTACATTCATCCGCTGTTCAACAAAGTCCTTAAGCTGTTCATCAGAAACATTGGCACCTGCGCCCACTTCCTTTCTAATGGCAGAAAGAATCTCGGCCTCGGAAACCTGGATACCTTCCTTCTCGGCTGCCTGCCGCAGAAGCAGATCCTCAACCATAACCTCAAGGACTTCCTGCTCGCTCTTGTTGATGCCTGCATGCTGAAGCACCTTGATAGTCTGATCCAGCTGCTTTCTGGAGATAATCTCTGACTTGGACAGGTTAACTATCGCAACCCTCTGGTCCATACTTTCCTGAGAATAAACTGCTGCAGAAAGCACTAATATCAAGAAAATAGACAGAAGAACTTTTTTCATCACTCTTTATCCTGGCTGGTCTGATTCCACCACTCGGTTGATTCAGCTTCTGTATTGTTCTTAACTGATCCCAGCAGGTCATCCTTCTCTGTGGATCTGTTGACCCATGCCAATCCTAAGGAAAGGATAAGGAAGAATGCGGCAAGGATAGAGGTGAACCGTGTAAGAACGTTTCCGGACCGTGAGCCGAACGGTGTGTTGCTGGCTCCGCCGAAGATTCCGCCCAGTCCCTCGCCCTGCTCATCCTGTACAAGGACAAGAAGAATAAGAAGCAGCGATGCGATGACAAATAAAACAAGCAAGATAATACTCAAAATACCCATTCAAAAAACCCCTTTATTCAGCGCATTTCAGTATAGCAGCAAAGCTGTCGGATTTCAAGGCTGCACCACCTATCAGTCCGCCATCGATGTTAGGCATAGCCAGAAGGCCTGCTGCGTTCTCCGGTTTCATGGAGCCGCCATACTGAATTATCATCTTCTCTGCAGCATCTGCAGAATAAATCTCAGCCAGCTTTTCTCTTATCACCTTGTGGATAGCATCTGCGTCGGCTGCTGTGGCTGTCTTTCCTGTTCCGATAGCCCACACCGGCTCGTATGCAATTACAACATGAGAGAGCATTCCCTCGCTGATATCTTTTAAACCATTTTCAACCTGAGAGGTTACAACTGTCTCGGCTTTTCCTGCTTCCCGCTCAGCCAAGGTCTCCCCTACGCAGAGGATGACATCCAGCCCTTTCTCAAGAGCCAGCTTTACCTTGCCGTTGATGAAACTGTCGGTCTCGCCATAGTAGCTGCGCCGCTCAGAATGTCCCAGGATAACCACAGAGACACCCACATCCTTGAGCATATCGGGAGAAATCTCTCCGGTGAATGCTCCAGATACTTTATCGGACATATTCTGTGCGCCCAAAAGGACATTTGTCCCCTGGACAACTTTATTGACTTCTGAAAGAACAGTGAATACCGGGCAGATGGCAATCTTGCATTTAAGCCCTTTTGCCTTCTCCACAATCTCTTTTGCAAGAGCCACAGCCTCGGCTGTAGTCTTGTTCATCTTCCAGTTTCCAGCAATAAATTTGATTCTTGCCATAATTACCTCTATTTCTGAAGAGCCACAATACCAGGAAGAGGGAGTCCCTGGAGGAATTCCAGAGATGCACCGCCGCCGGTGGATACATGACTCAGCTTATCCGCAAGGCCGAACTTGTTGACAGCAGCAACAGAATCGCCTCCGCCTACTACTGTAGTGCCCTTGCAGTCGGCAACTGCCTTTGCTATATCCAGTGTTCCCTTGGCAAAACTGTCGAACTCGAATACACCCAGAGGTCCGTTCCATACAACAGACTTTGCCTTGCTTACTGCATCCTTGATAAGGGCGATAGTCTTAGGACCTACATCCATTCCCATAAGGTTTTCTGGAATATCGATTCCATCCACAGCAACAGGCTTTGCATTCTCATCAAAGGCTTCTGCAGCAATATGATCTACAGGGAGTATTATGTTGACTTTTTTCTCTGCAGCTGCCTTGAGGAATTCCCGAGCTGTATCAAGATAATCGGCCTCCACTAAGGACTTGCCGATCTTATGCCCCTGGACTGAAAGGAATGTGTATGCCATCCCGCCGCCGATAACCATGGTGTCGCAGGTCTTTAAAAGGCTCTGGAGCACACCGATCTTGGAAGATACTTTTGCTCCGCCGATGATAGCAACAAATGGATGTGCAGGATTCTCAAGAAGAGGAGCCATGAACTTGACCTCTTTCTCGATAAGGAAACCGGCATAGGCCGGAAGGAAGTGTGCCACACCTTCTGTGGATGCATGTGCTCTGTGAGCTGTGCCGAAGGCGTCGTTCACATAGACATCACCAAAGGATGCAAGAGCCTTTGCATAATCAGGATTATTGGCCTCCTCGTCCGGATAGAAGCGTACATTCTCCAGAAGCAGAACTTCTCCTGCCTTGAGAGCCTTGACCTCTTTCTCCACTTCCGGTCCTATGACATCAGGTGCAACCTTGACAGGCTTTCCCAGGAGCTCGGCAAACCGTTTTCCTATAGGTGCCATGGAGAACTCCGGATTCTTCTTTCCCTTTGGCCGTCCGAAGTGGCTCATCACAACCAGGGATGCACCCTTCTGGGAAAGAATATACTCTATTGTAGGCAGTGCGGCCCGGATACGTGTGTCATCCTTCACCACACCCTCTTTCAGCGGAACGTTGAAATCAACCCTGATAAGAACTCTTTTTCCTGTCAGGTCTGCATCGCGGATTGTATTTAAAACCATATCAGCCGTTAACCTTCTTCATTGTTGCGATAAGGTCGAGAACCTTGTTGGAGTATCCGATCTCGTTATCGTACCAGGATACAACTTTAACGAATGTGTCTGTAAGTGCAATTCCTGCCTTTGCATCGAAGATAGATGTCCGTGTGTCGCCCAGGAAGTCAGAGGATACAACTGCATCTTCTGTGTAACCCAGAATACCCTTGAGCTCTCCTTCGGAAGCTTTCTTCATAGCCTTGCAGATATCTTCATACTTTGCAGGCTTTGCAAGTCTTGCTGTAAGGTCTACAACAGATACATCAAGTGTAGGAACTCTCATGGACATACCGGTAAGTTTTCCGTTGAGGGCTGGGATAACTTTTCCAACAGCCTTTGCAGCTCCGGTTGAAGATGGGATGATGTTGCCGCATGCAGCCCGGCCGCCTCTCCAGTCCTTGAGTGATGGACCGTCTACAGTTTTCTGTGTTGCTGTCACAGAGTGGACTGTTGTCATAAGACCTTCGATGATTCCCCACTTGTCGTTGAGGACTTTTGCGATAGGTGCAAGACAGTTTGTGGTGCAGGATGCGTTGGAAACAAACTTTGTTCCCTTCTTGTATGTCTTCTCGTTGACACCGCATACGAACATAGGTGTATCGTCCTTGGAAGGAGCTGTCATAACTACATATTTTGCTCCAGCCTTGATGTGTGCCTCGGCCTTCTCTTTTGTAAGGTTGAGACCTGTAGCCTCTACAATGTACTCTGCTCCAACTTTGTCCCAAGCCAGCTCAGCTGCATCCTTGCATGCTGTAACTCTGATCTTCTTGCCGTTGACAATAAGAAGTGACTTCTCCACATCTGCCTTGATAGTACCTTCGAATGCGCCGTGCATTGTGTCGTACTTAAGCATATATGCAAGATAATCTACAGGACAGAGGTCGTTGATTCCCACAACTGTAATGTCTGGGCGTGACATTGCGGCTCTGAAAACAAAGCGGCCGATTCTTCCAAATCCATTGATTCCAATTTTAATAGTCTTTGCCATAATAAAAACTCCCCTTAAATTTTATATTATTATAATTAATATAAGATAAAGCCCTGTTTATGTCAATTTATCAAGTATGGTTTTATCAAGATCAGGGTGGATTCCAAGCCGGGTGAGAGAGAAGTCGTAGCGCACCGGATCAGCCGGGTCATACTGGGCAAAGGCGGCTGTTATCTCCCGGGCTGTCTTAAGATCACCAGCCTTCCGGCTGGTAAAGCCAAGCCGTGTGGCTATATCGTGCATATGGGTGTCCACAGGCACAAGAAGATCCCTTTTTGGAACTCTGGTCCAGCCACCTGGATCCACCGAGTCCTGCCGCACCATCCAGCGGAGGAACAGGGCAAACCGCTTGCAGGCGCTCCCCTTCTCCGGCGGTGTTATCAGAATACCACAGCACCCTTGAGAATATTCTTGTATAAAGGTCATGAAATGGCTTATGCCAGCCAGCATGTCGCCACGATACCCTTCCATGAAAAGAGCTTCCAGGCTGCCATACTGCCGCAGAGCCTCCCCTATTGCATAGAGGAACGATGAGATTTCACGGCACTTGAAGAACCGATAGACAAAGCTTTTATACTGATCCTGCAATTTTTCTGAGGATAGTACAGCAAGGGTTTCGGCAGGATGAGGCCCCAAGGGAGAGAGGACCTGGTCTATGGCCTTGAGTATCAGATCCACCCGTCCCACTGCCAATGAGGAGGCTATAAGACCTGCAACTTCCCTGTCCCGGACATCGGAATAGGTGCGCACAGGTGCCAGCGGGTCAGGATATATATATTCCGGCCTGTGATATGCGGCATAGACTGTGTCTAAAATTTCCTTGACTGTCATAGAACCAAATATAAAAAAATCTCCTGCGAAAAGCAGGAGATTTGGGCCCACATGGACTTGAACCAGGGACCACTCGATTATGAGTCGAGGGCTCTAACCAACTGAGCTATAGGCCCGATATATAAATTATTATAAAAAGGGGCTCCTGTTGTCAAGAGCCCCTTTTTTCCCAAATTAAGGAAATATCACTTCTTAGCTTCGGCAGCAGCGGCATCACCCTCGAATCTAACCTTCTGGATCTTAGCCATCCAGATGTAGAGCAGGGACGGTGCAATGAAGAAGGATGAGTATGTACCTACACAGATACCGATTATCAGGTTGAATGCGAAGTTCTTGATTGCACCCAGACCGAACACATAGATGGCAACTACTGCGATAAGTGTTGTCAAGGATGTGATGATACCTCTGGAGAGTGACTGTGAGATACTGGTGTTCAGGATCTGCTTAAGAGGACTGCCCTTGAGCAGGATGATGTTCTCCTTTACTCTGTCGAAAATAACTATGGTTGCGTTCAGTGAGTAACCGATGATGGTAAGTACAGCTGCGATTGTGGTTACATCCACCTCAAGCTGGAGTGCTCCGATAACACCTACCATGACCAGTGCGTCGTGAGTCAGTGCCATGATGGAGGAAAGACCATATGCCAGCCGGAACCGGAACCAGATGTAGATAAGCATAAGGGCCAGTGACAGGATGATCAGCCATACAGCCTGCATACTCAAGGTCTGGGAGAACCGTGGACCAGAGAATTCGGATGACAGGACAGTCACATTTGCTGCTGTATATTTGCCCTCGAGAAGGCTCTTTACCTTGTCGGAAACAGCCACACCGGTCTGCTCGCCGGTCTCTCTTACTCTTACACTGAAAATCTGCTCTGCAGGATCGCCTACAACCTGAATCTGTGTTGCGCCGGCAGGAGCAAGTACAGTTCTCATGTCAGAGATATCTGTCTTTACAGAAGTATTGATCTGCACCCGCATGTTGAGACCGGAGAGGAAGTCGATTCCAAGGTTGAACCCGCCCCGTGCGCCGGTGATGATGAACAGCAAGATGATTACTATCAGGGATGCTATAGGAGCGATATATCTAAGCTTTGTAAATTCGTAAACTTTTTTCATCTCTTATTTCTCCCAGGTAATGCTTAATTTCTTCATATGGCCAACATCCAGACAGAAGTCAAATATAAGTCTGGATACGAAAATTGCGGTGAACATAGAGGTCACAATACCTACTGCCAGTGTATAGGCGAAGCCCTGGATAGGACCTGTTCCCAGCTGAGACATGAACACAGCTACGATGAATGTGGTTATGTTGGAGTCCATGATAGCCCAGAAGGATTTCTCGAAGCCGGCCTTTACAGCAGCGGCTGCAGATTTACCGATCCGGTACTCCTCTTTGATTCTCTCGAATATAACGACATTGGCATCCACTGACATACCGATGTTCAGGATAAGACCTGCGATACTGGTCAGTGTAAGGGTCAGGTTGAAGGCTGACAGGATACCTACCATGAGGTAGAGGTTCAAAAGCAGCATAAGGTCTGCAATAAGTCCTGCACCTTTGTAATAGATGATCATGAAAAGGATTACAAGGAGAAGACCAAGGCCCATAGCCCTGACACCCTGGCGGATGGAGTCTTCACCAAGTGATGCACCCACTGCCTGCTGGTTGATAACTTCCAGGGAAACTGGAAGAGCGGCAGTTCTGAGAACCAGTGCGATATCCTGAGCTTCCTGCTTGTCAAGACCGGACATCCGGACCTGACCTCCGGAAATAGCTTCCTGGATTGTGGCACCAGCTTTGACATTGTCATCAAGGACGATGGAAAGGGTCTTCTTGACATTCGCAGAGGTAAGCTTGAAGAAGATATCTGCTCCTTCCTTATCCAGTGCAAAGTTGATTACAGGACGGCCAGTGACAGGGTCGTTGCCCACCTGTGCATCCACGATGTGGGAACCGTCAAGACCGATCTCCTCGCGGATTGCAATATGATTAACTGTATAATCGATTCCGTAGTTGTCTTTCTGGACAAAGCGTCTGCATACAACGCCGGCAGGGAGGATTGACTTGTCAATCGGCTGCTCGTCTGCATCCAGTGCCCGGCCAGGATTCTGGTCGATATATGTTCTTAAAGCCTGAGTAGCTTCGTCATCAACGATATGGAAATTAAGCTTTCCCTTTCCCATGAGGAATGCGTTTACACGCTCAGGGTCAGCCGCACCAGGAATCTCAATAGTGATTCCGGTATCGCCCTGTCTTCTGATCTGGGGCTCTGTGATACCGAACCGGTCGATTCTGTTGTTCAGAATCTCGATAGCACGGTCAATAGCACCTTTCTTGTCCTCTGCAGTAGGAGTCCTGCCAAGCTTCTCGCCCAGGCTGTCCATATCTGCCTCAAGCAGTACTGTCATACCGCCGGAAAGGTCAAGACCGAGCTGGAGAATACTCTTGCTCTTCTCTTTAAGGCCCATGATATCATCACGATAATAAGCCTCGATAGCATTGAAAAGCTGCTTCTTGCTCTTGAAGCTGCTTAAAACCTGCTGAACACTCCATGTCTTAGGAGCATCCTTTTTCATCAGCTTATAGTTGGCAGCTGCCTTGTCCTTAAGGAAGCTGTACTCAGCTGGAATTGCCTGATCCGGATTCTCCTTGACCATTGCCTCAAGCTTTTCCAAGTCTTCGGCCGCCTTGGTCTGAGAGAAGTTCCTTATCTGCTCTCTGGAACCTGTAGCAATTGCCTTGGCATCCTTGCCTACCCCGAAATACCATTTTCCGGTAGGATAGAGAAAGACAGTAGCAATAGCCACAACCAGAAGCACTAGAATAAATCTGGCTCTCTTACTCATAAATTCTCCCCAGTTGTTTATTTATCTTCTTTTTTATCTTCTTTAGCATCAGCATCTGCTGCAACCTTGGCCTCGTGGCTCTCAAGGACAGCGGCAATAGCTGGTTTGACAAACTCAATCTTTGTGTTGTCGTCAACTTTGACCACTACAGTCTGCTCTTTAACTGCCAGGATGACACCCCTGATTCCTCCGATAGTCTGAACCTTGTCAAACTTCTTGAGGGCACTGAGCATCTTCTGTGTCTCTTTCTGCTTCTTGTTCTGCGGACGGATGATAAACAGGTAGAAAATTGCGATAACACCGGCAAAGGTGATAAATGTTGTCACTGCAGAACCAGCTGCCTGAAGAACAGGCATTCCCATAAGAATACTACTCATTTTGTTTCCTTTAATAAAAATTCAATTATCTTATAATAAATATCACTTATAAGGCTGATAGTCAATAAACTAGGCTGTTACGCCAAAAATCTTTTTAAGGTCGCCAAAACTTTCCACCTTTTGGCTGGCCAGCGCGTTGTACTTATCCAGAACCAGCTGTTCCTCCCTCTTATCCTTGGAGAAGATGGCAGAACAAACTGAAGCCTTGACCATTCCCTTGTCGAACAGTTCGGCTGTCCCCAATTTTCCGTACTCTTTGGCCGATTTTTTATCAACTACAGCGTTGTCACCGTCATAGCCTATGGTAAATATAAATTCTTCCCGTGTCATATCTTTTCTATTATAGTGAGTTTTACCGGGGAAAAGCAAGGGAAAATTTAAGGGCTTCCTCGTTTTGACCCATAGCTTTGATTGCCCCTGTAAAACGACGCCACAGGCTTCCCTTCCCAGATCCTTCCTCGGCAATAAGCGGGTAGGTCATAAGAGGACTGCCCTCCAGGCTTACTACGCAGCTTCCCACCGGAGCACCAGCTTCCACAGGCCCCTTGATTCCTTTGTCGAGTGTTATGTCCCAGCTCAGAGATGCAAGCCTGCTGTAAGGAACACAGATCTGGTCGCTGCCCGGTATGGCCACAGGGACAGAATCCTCGGTGCATCCGAAGACTGGAGCTTTTACAGGTGCAGGCAGGACTGGAAAGAAAGTCCTATAGGTGTGGAAACCGTAGGAAAGAAGGCTGGCCCCCTCCTCCATACGCATAAGCTTGGCATTCATTATATCCTTTGCCTTGATTCCCATTATAACTGCCACCAGCCGCATTCCGTCACGCTCTGCAGTAAGGGAGATATTGTAGCCAGATTCATCTATGTAGCCTGTCTTAAGACCATCAACGCCGGCATAGCGGCCGAGAAGGTCGTTGCTGTTATTGATTGTCCGGCTTCCCATCTTGAAGGCCTCCTGGTTTGTAAGGACATCCAGGTACTCAAGATAATTCTGCACATAAATACGGCAGAACTGGCAGAACTCAAGGGCATTCACCTGATTTGTATCCTCGTAGCCTGCTGGATCGGTGAAAACAAAGGATTCAAAGCCCAGCTGCTTTGCCTTCCGGTTCATCAGCTCAACACAGGCATCCCTGCTTCCTCCAATCAGCATAGCCACAGCCATGGCAGCATCGTTGCCGGAGGTCACCATAAGGCCGGTAACAAGATCCTTAACCTTTATCCTCTGCCCTGCCCTGATATACATAAGAGAGGATCGGTAAGGTGCTTTCTCAAAGTCAGCCTCGGGAGGGACAACAATTTCCTGCTCCAGGTCAAGCTCACCGGCTTTTACTTTCTCCATAAGGAGATAGGTAGTCATAAGCTTTGTCATGGATGCCGGGGGAATTATCTCGTCCGGATTCTTTGTGTATAAAACTGTACCTGTCTCGTAATCCATAAGGGCAGCCGCCTTGCACTGGAGCACCGGCTCGGGTACTGTGGTGAATCCGTCATAAATATCAGAATAATTAATTACCGGTTCCTTGGATTCAGCCGGAGTCACACATGCCTTGATTCCTGTGATTATCCCCAGCAGTATAACGGCCAGGATGAGAATCTTGATTGTTCTGCGGACAGGTTTTGTCATGCTATTACAGAAGCAATTATATCCATTGCCTTTTCGTATGAGGAATCAGCAATTGCCATGACTGCAGATATCGGAGAACCGCCATAGTTCAGGTTATCAATATCAATGCCTGCCTCGGTAAGGGCGGCAAGAATCTTGAACAGAGGCTTGAAGGAGCCGGCAAGTCCCTCTCCTATTATTCCCACAATGGCAATGCCAGATGCATAGCTTACCTTCTCGATGCCAAGGTTGGACTTGAGCCGGGAAGTAAGGTCATCCCAGTCTATCATATTCTCGTCCTTCACATAGAAGTTTAGGGTGTCGATTCCCTTGAGCTCGAAGGAGATGATAAGACCCAGAGCACCCAGCTCCTTCTTAAGCTGCAGATGCAGGTCGTGCATATCCTCCAGCTTGTACTTCTCTATGGTTATACGGCGGAATCTCCGCTTGCCTGCTATGCCCACCACAGGATCCCTGGAGGAATCACGCCGGGAGTTTATGAATGTACCGGATTCGTCCGGAGCATTTGTATTTTTTATATTTATTGTGATGTTTGCCTGCCGTGCCGGTGCAATAGCCTCCTCGTGGAAAACGTTTGCACCAAGGTATGCCATTTCCCGCATCTCTTTATAGGTTATCTCGGGAACAGGCCGGGCATTGGCCGTGATGCGCGGGTCACAGGTATAGGTGCCTGAGACATCGGTCCAGTTTTCGTAAATGTCAGCGGCAAGAGCCTTGGCATAGATGGATCCGGTTATGTCAGAACCGCCTCTGGAGAAAGTCTTGATATTGCCGTCAGGACCAAGTCCGTAGAAGCCTGGAACAACATATTTCTTGGATGGATCCACGTTGGCCTTGATAAGGTCGTAGGTCTCGGGAAGAATCTCTCCGTGCTCCCCTATACGGATAACCTTTGCACTGTCTAAGAATTCAAAGCCGAAATAGAGTGATATGAGCTTGGCATTCAGATATTCACCGCGGCTTGCGGCATAGTCAGGACTGCATTTGTCCATCATATGGGACTTGATAGTGATCAGCTCCTCCTTGAGGTCAGAGGTTATGTCCAGCACAGCGGCGATCTGGAGATACCGGTTTCTTATCTTATCCCAGACTGCAGTGATATCTTTGTCGTTGCTTGCAAGATTATGGCATTTATAAAGGAGGTCTGTTATCTTATCGTCCTCTTTATCTCTCTTTCCCGGGGCAGAGACAACTACAATCCGTCTGTCGGGATTGGCCTTTACAATAGCCTGAGTCTTGGATATCTGCACCGCATCGGCCACAGAGCTTCCACCGAATTTGCAAACAATCATCTTTTTCTCCTTTTTGGAAATACTGAAGACATTAAACACAATTAAAAACAAAGTTTCAAGACTTTTATACGCCTTGACTACCTAAATATTATAATATATCTTTATATACCATGAAGATTTGGATTAAATACCTTATCGGAGCCATAGCCGGAGTTATCCTGGGCAATATCTTCACCGGTTTCTTCGCAGATCCTGCGGTAAGCGAGACTGGCAACAGAATTATCCTGAGCATAGGAAAATATACATTCTTCCCTCTTATTCTGTTTGCTGTGGCTTTCTCTGTCTCCAAGCTGATGACAGAACATCTGCTGTTCAAGGTATTCTTCAAGGTCCTGCTTTTCACCGCCGCCTCTTCCCTGGTCCTGACTCTGGTGGGCGGAGGTGCAGCACTATTGGTTTTCCAGGGGCGTATACCTATTATCTCCGAAGGAGCTGTGAACTTGAGGCTCCCTACCCTGGCCCAGCATATAGCAATGATATTCCCGGAAAACTTCTTTGCCATATTCACTGCCACAGGCAACTACCTTATGCCTATGCTGGTGCTGGCTATCCTGGTGGGAATAAATATGGACCCCTCAAATCTGCATACCCGGCCTGTAATCCTGATATTCGACTCTGTGGCCAGAATCTTCTTTGACATCAACAGCCTAATCATAGAGTTCATGGCAGTGGGAATTGTATTCCTATCTGCCACCATGACCGCATCTCTGATTGTGAATCAGCAGCTGGCATTGTATAAATACCTGCTTATAACTGTAGGATGTGCGACACTGTTTGTAATATTCATCCTTATTCCAGCTGTAATGATACTCTGCTGCCGCAAGGGAAAGCCTTTCCAGTCCCTGTATGGACTTCTGGCTCCTGCAATGGCCGCATTCTTCTCAGGGGATATCTACTTCGGCTCCACCACCCTTATTAAAAGCTCCTTTGAGAACATCGGAGCCAAGCGTAAAGTGGGAGCTCCGGTAATTGCTTTCCTGTCTATATTCAGCAGAGGCGGCACTGCCATGGTATCGGCAGCCTCAATTATAATAATCATCAAATCATATACCGGAATCGAGATAACCTGGCAGGACTTCTTCCTGATCATGCTCCATACATTCCTGCTTTCGTTCATATTGGGGGCTGTCCCCGGCATGGGAACCGCAATATCCATAACCATGCTCTGCAACGGATATGGCCACGGCATAGAAAACGGCTATCTTATCATCCAGCCTGTGGCTGGGCTTCTGATCAGCTTCAGCGTTCTTGTGGACATAACTGTAATGGGATTCATAAGCACTGTCATTGCCCAGCAGACCGATCTGCGCAAGGAAATAAGCATAATCAAGTTCACATAATATGGAAAAAGAGAACACTTCATTCTTAGATAAAGTAGCATTCATAGACACAAAGCTGGACGAGGTGCTTAAGAGCGCCTTCAAGACAGAGAAGAAATACAAGACACGCCTCAGGAACATAGAGAGCCAGTACAGTGCCAGCGCAATAAACCTGATGGACTACCTGGCTTTCCGGAGCTTTGACATAGACAAACTTCAGAAAAAAATGCAGAAACTGGGCTTCTCGGACCTTTCAGACATAAGTTCCCATGTGCGGCAGACACTTATATCTGTAAAAGGAATCGCAGACATGGTGCTGGGAAAAAAGCCCAAGTACGAAGATGAGGAGTACATAACTGCCCGGAAAAGTCAGAAACTTCTGGAAGCCAACTGCGACGCCCTGTTCGGCACAAAGCCTGAGAAGCGTGGAACCCGCATAATGGTCACTATGCCGGCCCAGGCCGCAGAAGACATAAAGTTAATAGAATCCATGCTGGATGCAGGAATGGACTGTGCCAGGATAAACTGTGCCCACGACACCCCGGAGATATGGGATGCCATAATAAAAAATATCCATACCGCAAAGAAATCCATGGAAAAGGAATGTTCCATAGTTATGGATATTGCAGGCCCCAAGATCCGCACCGGAAGCCTTGCCGGCGATCCTATCACAGTAAAAGAGGGGGACACCCTGGTGCTTACCAGAGAACTTGTTCCCGGTGAAGGGCGGAAAGAGGATAAGAGCGCCCATATAGGATGCACCCTTGAGAATGTATTCCAGTGTGCAAAACCAGGAAACCGGATTTACTACGATGACGGCAAGGTGGAAGGCAATATTGAGAAAGTGAGTCCCGATGAGATTGAGGTCCGCATAACCAATGCCAAATCATCAGGCAGCAAGATTAAGGGAGACAAGGGGCTCAACTTCCCAGATACAAAGCTCAACTGCCAGGGGTTTACTCCAAAGGACAAGGAGCACCTTGCCATAATTGCAAAGAACCAGAAGAAGTGGAAGATCAACGCTCTCAACCTGTCGTTTGTAAACAACCCTTCAGAACTTGATATCATGATAAGAGACATTAAGAAGCTGGGGGTAAAGACCGGTATAATCATAAAGATTGAGACAGAGCAGGCATTCGAGCACCTGCCTGGCATCATTCTTTCTGCCATGCAGATCTACCCTGCCGGCATTATGCTGGCCCGGGGTGACCTGGCTATAGAGACAGGCTGGAAAAACTTTGCCACTATCCAGGAAGAGATTATCCGCATCACTTCCGCCGCCCACCTGCCCCTTGTATGGGCTACCCAGGTGCTGGAGACTCTGGCCAAGGACGGGGTGCCTACCCGGGCCGAGATTACCGATGCTGCGTTGTCCGAACGCTCCTCTTGTGTAATGCTTAACAAAGGTAAATATATTGTCATGGCCATCCGTATGCTGGACAAGATTGTGCGCCGCATGGAGAAATTCCGGACAAAGAGCGAAAATGTGCTGCCTAAACTGGACGGAGCGGAAAAACTTATGCTTTCCCACAGGAAATATGATATCTGAAAGAGTGATCAAATTCTTAAAATCTGTAATTCTGCCGCTTGCTCTGTATCTGCTCCTGTTCAATCCTCTTTTCAGCGAGCAGGACCAGCACATAACAATAACCATGAGCTCTGCCTTTCTATCGCTGGGCATAGCCTTATGCCAGCTGGCATTATTCATTTTCGTGATGGCAAAGGTGAACAGACTGTCCCTGGCTGACACAGGGCTTTTCTCCTTCTCTTATAAGACAATGCTCAAACTTATTCCAAGCATGCTGATCATATGGGGCATCTACTTTGCCGGAATACTTATGCTGCTGCTTGCAACTGGGTCTGCAGAGGATCCTGCCATAATAACCCTGGTTCTGGATGCCCCCCTGTGGATGCTGGCTTTAATGATGCTGGGAATCGGTTATTGCGAGGAGTTTTTCTTCAGAATCTACCTGGTGGAGACCATGGGGACAGTGCTTGGGAAAAAAGCTGCCATAATCATAAGTGCTGTTTTATTTGCTCTGGGACACCTGTATCAGGGAACCCTGGCTGTCTTCGTCATCTTCTTCCTGGGACTTGGGTTCCAATGGATCTACTCAAGATACAGGAGCATACATGTGAATGCTATAACCCATGCTATGTTTGATGTCATATCTGTATTACTCAAGGGGTTCTGATCATGCTGCAGTCATTTACAACCGTCTTAATGCAGATAGTCATACTCTTTATGATGATATCGGTAGGATATTTCTGCTCCAAGCGGGGTATCCTTTCACCTTCCACTATAAAAGAACTGTCCAGATTCATAATCTATGTTGTCACTCCATGCATTGTAGTGGAATCCTTCCACCGCCCATTCGACAGTTCCATGCTGCATAAGATGGGAATAGTCTGCGCCTCAGCTGTGGGAGCACATATCCTTAACATAATTCTTTCCAGACTTCTGATACATGATAAGGAACAGAACCGGAGGGTTGTATACCAGTTTGCAACTATTTTCAGCAACTGCGGTTTCATGGGTCTGCCTCTTCAGCATGCAATCCTGGGCAGCGACGGTGTTTTCTATGGAGCTGTATTCATTGCTGTGTTCAATGTGTTCACATGGACCTACGGTTTTATCCTTATGGGAAGCCATGGGCAGAAAGTTGAGACCAGAAAACTGCTGCTGAACCCGGGAATACTGGGAGTCGCCGTAGGTTTTATCATATTTGTAACATCGTTCCAGATTCCTTATGTCCTGCTGGTGCCTATAAAAAGCTTTGCCGCTCTTAATACACCGCTCCCTATGGTAGTTGTAGGCTATTATCTTTCCCAGATAACATCGCTCAAAGTTCTTAAAGATAAGAATCTGATCATTACACAGGCCGTGAAGCTTCTGGCATCACCGCTTCTGATTCTGCTTTTTGTTTACCTGGCGGGAGTCCGGGGTATGCTTTTGACATCTCTTGTCATCTCAGCTTCTGCTCCGTCGGCTGCCAACACAGTGATTTTCTCTGTTCTCTTCAACCGGGATGCCAAGCTGGCTGTTACACTGGTCTCCTTGTCAACTCTGCTGTCGCTTTTGACCATGCCGTTTGTGATTGCACTGGCTATGGCAGCTGTATAGAGGTCTTATGAATTTTATAACTGCTGCAACTGTACAGAAAGATGACGCTGGTAAGAGAGCTGATAAGATTTTCCGCATAGTGCTGGGTAAGATGCCCTTAAGCCGTATCTACAAGGAGATCAGAAGCGGTTTCCTGAGGATAAACGGAAAGAGGACAAAAGAAGATGCCAAGGTATCAGCCGGTGACACCGTGGATGTGGCCCAGATCCTTATGGAATTTGCAGATCATCAGGAGCATAAGAAACCGGTCCATTCCATAAACCGGGAAGCTTTCAAGAAGAGAGTTGTATTTGAGGATGACAGCATACTGGTGATCAACAAGAAGAAAGGAGAGCTGGTCCATTCCGACGGCTCTTCCAAGCATTTCACCCCGCTGGACCAGCTGGTGCGGGAATATCTGGCCGCAGAGACCCCAGGTTCTATCTCTTTTACCCCAGGACCGCTCCACAGGCTGGACCGTAACACATCCGGCATCATTGCATTCGGAAAGAGCGCAGAAGGAGCCCGGGAGTTCTCGGCAGCATTGCAGAACAGGCAGACCCGCAAATGCTACATAGCACTGCTGGATGGTATTCTTAAAGAAACAGAACGCTGGGAAGAGTATCTGACCCGGGACGAGAAGACAAACACTTCCCATATTGCTCCGGCAGACAGCGGCAAGGGGGGCATTGCAATAACTATAGCCACCCCCTTCCTGGTATCAGGGGGCAGGACTCTGGCACAGGTGGAGATAAAGACAGGGCGCACCCACCAGATCCGGTGTCAGGCAAGCTATCACCACCACCCTCTTACAGGTGATGCAAAATATCATGGGAGCCATAACGAAGCAGGTTACTATCTTCACTCGTCATGCATCATAGCAGAAGGCAGGGTCATAACCGGCACTCCCGGAGAAGAGTTCACCGCTGCCGCGGCTGTCCTTCTGAAATGCCCGGAAGAAAAAGTAAAAACGGCAGTCAGACAGATTATCTCTTCCTTTGCGGAAAAAAATAATATATAATTAAGACATGCAGATACCCTATTGCATCAAAAAACTGTTTGGAATCAAAGTCTACGCACTGGTAGGCCGCAGCGGCACCGGAAAGAGTTTCCGGGCCCGTCTTATAGCAGGCAAGCACGGCATAGACCTGATCATAGACGACGGTCTGCTTATCAAGGGAGACAACATAATTGCAGGCAAGTCGGCAAAAAGCGAGAAAGTGTATCTGACAGCCATAAAGACAGCATTGTTCGACACAGTGGAGCATCGTACCGAGGTCAGGAACAAGCTTAAGGAAGAAAAGTTCACCAAGATTCTCCTTATAGGCACATCCGAGGCTATGGTGCAGAAGATTGCAAACCGGCTCCATCTGCCTAAGCCAAGCAAGGTTATCAAGATAGAGGACATAGCCCCGGAAGAGGATATCAACAAAGCACTGCAGGAACGGGCTACAGGCAAACATGTCATTCCTATTCCTCAGGTTGAGGTGGAAAAAGATTACGGCGACATCATTTCCGGATACATCAACAAGACAATAAATATCGGAAAAGGTCTGTTCAAGAAAAAGAAAAAGATAGAGAACACAGTGGTTCATCCGACCTTTGCCCCTGGGGAGAATCCCGGCCATGTCACAATATCAAAGGCTGCCCTTATCCAGATGATAATGCACTGTGCCGATGAGTTCGACTCATCCATCAAGATAAAGAAGATCAAGCTGAGTCCTGATTCCTCAGGAGCATATAAAATAAAAATCTTTATGAATGCATCATACAAGACACAGTTATCGGGGAACTTCCACAATTTCCAGAAGTATATATCTCAGAGTCTTACACGTTATACCGGAATCCAGATAAAAGAAATCAATCTTGAGATTGAGAATCTGCAGGAGTGACTGGCTGACCTGCATCTGCCCTCTTCTTAGGCCTGCGCTTCCGTTTCCGCTTAGGCTTTTCTGAACCTTCTCCATCCTGAGCCGGTTTGTCAGATTGCTGACGCCGCCAGCGCAGCTTGAACCCGTTCCTGGACATAACACTTCTTATAGCCTCCACAAGAGCCACATTTGGAGGAACAATAGGCCTAAGGAAAGTCTTAAGGCTCTCCATAACTTCGCTTATGGTCTGATTTGCCACATCATCATAGAAGACCACAGCCTCAAGATAATCGGTTATAAGAGGTTCAAGAAGTGTGCTGGACTTGGAGAGATCAAGCTTCCCATCCCTCTTGTCCTGATCGAATTTCTCCAGTGTCTCATAGAAAAGGCTCTTCTTCTGAATCTCATACACACCCGGCAGAATATACCGCAGTATGTTGAGTCTTGCCATCTTACGGAATACAACTGTGGTGTTGTCCATCTTCATTATCTTGAAGATCTCCTCAGTCAATCGGGAGCTGGAGACTGTCACGATCCGGTAGGCGTTGAATATGATGAAAAGCTTCAGAAGCAGAGGAATATCTCCGTTTATCATGACCGAGAACTTGGCGGCCCGGATAAGGCGCACTGGATCCTCCTGGAAGATGATATTGAGCGGAATTATAGGCCGGACAATGCGGCGCTTAAGATCCTTGAATCCACCTACAAAATCAATGACCTGCTCAGTCTTGGGAGAATAGTAAAGTGCATTTATGGAGAAGTCCCGCCTCCATACATCCTCCTTCATGGTGCCGAAGCAGTTGTTGTCCCCGGTGACTGTGTTGGGAGCCCGGAATGTGGAGATCTCATAGATTGTACCGCCCATGAGGACATGGACTAAAAGGAACCGCTTGCCGATTATTCTGGCGTTGCGGAAAAGCTTCTTAATCTGGCGCGGGAATGCGTCGGTGACAATGTCGAAATCCTTGGGCTTTCGTCCTGTTATAAGATCCCGCACAGCGCCTCCGACAATATATGCCTCGTAACCTGCATTCCTGAGTATGTCACAGATATAGAGGGCATTACGGTCAATATCCTCTTTGCGTATATGGTGTTCGTGCTTCTCGTAGAACTCAGCCAGCTTAACAGCTTTGCCTCTGGTGTTCTTATAATATCTGACTATCATCCGTGGATTATTATTCCACATAATAAATTTTTAGTAAATAAAATTATTCTCAATCTTCTTGTTTTAATCAGCCGTATGATATATCTTTTTTCAAGCGGGAAAAAAGAATGTCAGTTGAGAATATCAGAAACATTGCAATCATCGCCCATGTAGACCACGGCAAGACCACACTGGTTGATGCCATGTTCAGACAGAGCGGTACATTCAAGAATGCAGACAAGATGGGAGACCGGGTCATGGACTCCGGCGATATAGAACGGGAGCGGGGAATAACAATCTCTGCAAAGAACTGCGAGGTTCAGTGGGATGGAATCAAGATAAACATTCTGGACACCCCGGGACATGCCGATTTCGGAGGCGAGGTGGAGCGGGCTCTATCCATGGTGGACGGTGTCGTACTGCTGGTGGATGCAGCCGAAGGACCGCTGCCCCAGACCCGTTTTGTTCTCCAGAAGGCACTTGCATTGAACCTGGAGCTTATCATACTTATAAACAAGATAGACCGGGAGGATGCCCGTCCTGAGGAAGTATACAACGAAGTTCTGGAACTGCTCCTTGATCTTGGGGCTGACGACAGATATCTGGATGCACCGGTGCTCTGGTCCAACGGACGCAAGGGAATTGTAAAGTACAATCTGACAGACGAATCCACCAACATTGCTCCACTTATGGAGACAATAATAAAACACATCCCAGCACCTGAATGCGATATAGAAAAACCATTCCAGATGCTGGTGGCAGACCTGGACTATTCTGATTATCTCGGCCGTATGGCCATAGGCAAGATCAGGAGCGGCAAGGCCTCTATCAACGACCGGCTGGCAATCATAGGAAAGGATGGTGTTCCAAAACCTTTCAAGGTATCCCAGATACAGGTGTACAACGGCACAAGTCTCCAGACTGTGGAGTCGGTGCCGGCAGGAGATATCGCAATCCTTTCCGGCGTGAGCAACGTTTTCATAGGCGACACAATCTGCTCTGCCCTTGAGCCTGCCGCCCTGCCCAGAATCGAAGTGGACGAGCCTACCGTATCCATGCGCTTTCTGCCCAACAACTCTCCCCTTTCCGGAAGAGAGGGCAAGTATGTCCAGGGCAGCAAGATATTCGAGCGGCTCAAGAAAGAGACACTGCGGAACGTTGCTCTCCAGGTGGTGGAGGCCACAGACGGCGAGGGCGGCTACATAGTCAAGGGCAGAGGCGAATTCCAGATGGCAATCCTTATAGAGATGCTCCGCCGGGAAGGATATGAATTCTGCGTAGGACGGGCCAAGGTAATATTCAAGACAGACGAAAACGGCAACAAGACAGAGCCTATGGAGCATGTTGTCATAAGCGTCCACAAGGACTATGCCGGCATAATCTCCGAGACCCTCCTGATGCGCAAGGGACTCCTTACAAACTATGCAAACTCAACAGGCGACCACATAATAATGGAGTTCGACATACCATCCCGTGCCCTCATAGGCTACAGAGACAAGTTCCTCACCGATACCAAGGGAACAGGAATAATGAATGCCTACTTCACCGGCTACGGAGAATACAAGGGGGATATCCCCACCCGGCTCACCGGATCTCTGGTGGCCGACCGGAGCGGCGAGGCAGTGGCATACGGCATATTCAACCTGGAGCCCAGGGGCAAGATGTACATAGTGCCTGGGGATCCGGTTTACGAGGGAATGGTTGTAGGAGAGCACAACCGGGACTTCGACCTTTATCTTAACCCTACCAAGACAAAGCAGCTTTCCAATATGCGGGCTTCCGGAAAGGATACAAACGTAATACTGACACCGGTGCTGCCAATGACTATAGAGAGAGCTATAAATACAATCAGGGATGATGAACTGGTTGAGATCACTCCCCAGTCCATAAGACTGAGGAAGAAGATACTCAACCGCCTGGAAAGGAAAAAAACCGAACGCCTCGAAGAGGCTTGAATCACTTAGTACCGAATATACGGTCGCCTGCATCACCCAAGCCTGGACAGATGTAGGCATCCTTATTAAGCTGCCGGTCCACGTGACCGATATAGATCTGCACATCAGGATGTGCCTCGTGGAGGACTTTTATACCCTCCGGAGCAGCAATGATGCACATGAATTTAATCTTCACACCGCCATGGGCTTTGATCTGTGATATGGCATCTGCGGCAGAACCGCCTGTTGCCAGCATCGGGTCAAGGACAAAGATAGTCCGCTCGGAGATCGGCTTAGGAAGCTTGCAGTAATACTCCACAGGCTTGTGTGTAACCTCGTCCCGGTATAGACCGATATGACCAACCTTTGCAGTAGGAGTAAGGGCCAGGATACCAGGCACCATACCCAGACCTGCACGGAGCACAGGCACTATAGCCAGCTTACGGCCAGCAATGAACGGGGTCTTGCACTTCTCTATAGGAGTCTCAATCTCCACATCTTCCAGCGGAAGGTCAGAAAGAGCCTCGTAGCCCTCAAGCATGGCAATCTCCTCAACCAGCTTGCGGAACTCGTTTGTGCCGGTCCGTTTATCCCGAAGCAGAGAAATCTTGTGCTGTATAAGAGGATGTGTGAATACAGTGATGTTCTTCTCGTTGTTGTAGTTCATGTTGCTCTCCATTAAGAAAGGAAGATACCGCGGCTCTTGTCGCCTGCAGCATTCTTTCCGAACTCGTAGTCGTTTCCAGGAAGAATTGCGTTAAGCACGATACCTGCAATAGCAGCAATAGCCAGTGCAGTCAGTGTGATGGAGGTGCTTCCGATCTTGAATGTGAGTCCGCTTGAGAATCCCAGGCCGCATACAAAGATTACACCTGCGATGATCAGGTTTCTGGACTTGGTCAGGTCTACTCTGTTCTCAACAATGTTCCGCACACCGATGGCAGAGATCATACCATAGAGCATGAAGGAGATACCGCCGATGATAGCTGTAGGCATAGTGGAGATGATGGCAGAGAACTTAGGGATGAAGGAGAGGATGATTGCATAGAATGCAGCCAGCCGTACAACCTTAGGGTCAAATACTCTGGAAAGCTCCAGAACTCCGGTGTTCTCGCCGTATGTAGTGTTGGAAGGACCGCCTACCAGACCGGCAAGTGCGGTTGCAAGACCGTCGCCCATAAGAGTGCGGTGCAGACCAGGATCTGCCAGGAAGTTGGTGCTTGTTGTAGCAGAGATAGCAGACATATCACCGATATGCTCCATCATGGAAGCGATGGCGATAGGAGCCATCACCAGAACAGCAGTGATATCGAACTTACAGAATTTGAATGCAGGAATTCCCACCCATGATGACTCGCCGATTGCAGCGAAGTTGAAGATTGCAGAACCGTCCGGGTTGGTTATGCCGGCCATGTGCATTATAAGGGCTATTACATAGGAAACTGCTATACCCATAAGGATAGGGATGATCCGGAACAGTCCCTTGCCCCATACGTTGAATACAACGATTGTTGCCAGAGCTATGATAGCCAGGAACCAGTTGGTGGAGGCATTGCCGATTGCAGAACCGGCCAGAGAGAGTCCGATGCAGATGATGATCGGGCCTGTCACTACAGGAGGCAGGAACCGCATAACCTTCTTCATTCCCACCAGCTTGATGATGAGAGCAAGGATAAAGTATGCAAGACCAGCTATAACTACACCGCCGCAGGCGTATGCAGCCTTCTCGTTGGCACCCATTCCGGCGTAGATGCCGGCATTAAGGTTTGCAACTGTGTAGAAGCCGCCCAGGAAAGCGAAGGAGGAGCCGAGGAAAGCGGGCACCTTGAACTTTGAGCACACATGGAATACGAGAGTTCCGAAACCGGCACAGAACAGAGTGACTGCAACAGTCATACCCTGGCTTATTGGCTCACCGGTAGCATCCTTGAAAAAACCGCCCACAAGAATAGGCACCAGAACTGTGGCACCAAACATAGCAACCATGTGCTGAAGACCCATGAGCAACATGCTTCCAGTGCCCAGGAGCTTAGCGTCCCTGATAGGTTCGCCCTTGAAATCTTTCATTAATTTCCCCTCCGTGATTTTCTTTAATTGTACAACAGGAGGGGCTATTTTTTCAATAGAAAAGATAGAAAAGTAAATTACTTATAATTATTAATTTGATATAATAAATTACTAATTATTCTACTGTCACGCTCTTTGCCAGGTTCTTGGGCTGGTCCACATCCCGGCCCAGTTCCAGGGCTGAATAGTAAGCCAGAAGCTGCAGAGGAATGCTCATCAGGAACGGATAGATGTACTCCACAGTCTTAGGCACTTCAATAACATCATCAGCAATACCGTACACATCTTTGTCTCCTTCTGCAGCAACAGCAATGATCTTGCCGCCCCTGGACTTAACTTCCTTCATATTGGAGATAATTTTATCGTGAAGCCGGTCGTCGGTGACCAGGAACAAGGATGGTGTCTTCTCGTTGATAAGAGCTATAGGTCCGTGCTTGATCTCTGCCGCGCTGAAGCCCTCTGCATGGATATAAGAGATCTCCTTGAGCTTCAGGGCTCCCTCCATGGCAACAGGATAGTTGATACCCCGGCCCAGGAACAGGAAGCTCTCGGTATGGCAGTATTTCTTGGCAATTGCCTCAATCTTAGGGGCTGACTTGAAAATAGTCTTAAGTTTCTCAGGTACAGCTTCCATCTCGTCTATGAACTCAAGACCGTCCTCGAAGGACATATTCCTGAGCCGTGCCATGATAAGGGTAAAGATGTACATAGCTGTCATCTGGGATGTGAAAGCCTTGGTGGATGCAACTGCAATCTCCGGGCCTGAGTGGATATATACACCGCCATTGGATTCACGGGCAATTGTAGATCCTACCACGTTGCAGATTCCAAGAACTCTTGCACCCTTCCTCTGGAGCTCCCTCATGGCATAGAGAGTATCCATGGTCTCACCGGACTGGGAGATGGCGAAGTAAAGTGTATTCTTCTCTATGATCGGATTCCTGTAGCGGAGCTCGGAAGCAATCTCGGCATGAGCAGGGATTCCTGCCATGCTCTCCAACAGATATGCCGCAACCAGACCTGCATGATAGGAGGTTCCGGCTGCAATGATTACGACACGCTCCACCTTGAGAAGCTCTTCTGTGGTCATGTTGAGGCCGCCCAGGTGTCCTGTGGCATGGGCTCTGTCCAGCCTTCCCTTCATACCCCGTACTATGGATTCGCTCTGCTCGTAGATCTCCTTGAGCATATAATGGTCATAGCCGCCCTTCTCGAAGGATTCAGCCTTCCACTCGATGATATCGATATCCTTGTTGATGATATTCTCATCCAGGTCCATGGTCTGGAAGCTGTCCGGTGTTATTGTGACAACCTCGCCGTCCTGGAGATAGATGACCTGCTTGGTATAGCTGATTATGGCAGAAGCATCGGAAGCCAGGAACATCTCGCCATCCCCCACTCCCATGATAAGTGGAGAACCGTTTCTGGCTCCCACCAGCATATCAGGGTGGTCCTGGTGCATCACAACCAGTCCGTAGGTTCCCTTGAGAAGACTTAAAGTCTCCAGGACTGCCTTGGTAAGATCTCCCTTGTAGCACTGCTCGATAAGGTGTGCAATAACTTCTGTATCGGTGTCAGACTTGAGAGAATGCCCTTTGTCCTTGAGAAGCTCCCGGAGTTTCTCGTAGTTCTCAATGATTCCGTTATGAACTATAGCAATTTTGCCGCTGCAGTCGGTGTGAGGATGTGCATTAACCTCGGTCACGCCGCCGTGGGTTGCCCATCTGGTATGCCCTATTCCATTATGGCCGAAAGGACGTGGGGGAACAACTGCAAGGAGATTCTTGAGCTTGCCTGTGGACTTGATGATCTTGAACCCCTCTGGAGAGTCCACACAGATTCCGGCAGAGTCATAGCCTCTGTATTCAAGTCTCTTCAGCCCTTCCAGAAGAACTTCTGATGATGGTTTTTTACCTACGTATCCGATAATTCCGCACATTTGCACGCTCCCAGTATGTTTTCTACTTATTTTATCGGCAAAATAAAAATTTTTTTTAAAAATTGAAGCAAAATTGCATTTTTTGGTGTGTATAAGGTCAGGAGGATAATATGACAGTACATTTTTTTAATGTTCCGCTGGTATTTCTAGCCCTGCTCAGTGCATGCACACCGCTGCCGGCAGAAAAGAAACCGGCCCAGAGCACAGCTGCCCCGCCTGTGGCCACCGAGGTATTGAACAGCTCCCCAAACCTGATAACTCTTAAATTTGACAAAGAGATATCGGCAGATCCGGCAAACTTCATGATTGTGCCGGAAATCGGCATAGCCTCGGTGGAGTGCCGCGGACAGACTGTGGATGTCTACCCTGCCCAGGCTCTGAATGCGGGAGAGGAGTACTTTATAAAAGGAACAGTCCAGGATTCAAAGAAAAACTCCACATCCTTCGGTATGACATTCTTCGGCTACAATCCCGACCTGCCCATTCTGGTCATAAACGAGTTCACCACCAACGGATCCGGCAGACATCCCGACACAGTGGAGCTTTACGTTGAAAAAGGGGGCAACGCCGCAGGAATAACCCTTTTCGGCGGTACAAAGACCACATTCCAGGACAAGTTTGTTCTTCCTTCTTTTCATGTTGAGAAAGGAGACTATTTACTTATTCATCTAAAACCACAGGGAATAGAGACTGAAGTAGACGAGAAGGAAAAAAAAGATGTGGCCAAGGGTTATGATTCAAATGACACAGCCTGGGACTTCTGGGTGCAGGGAGGAAACGGCCTTTCGGGAAACAACGGTGCCATAACCCTGTATACCAACCCCTATGGCCAGCTGATAGATGCAGTCCTCTATACAAACCGCATCTCAGAATCGGATGAAAACTACAGAGGTTTCGGCAGCGCCAAGTTCATGCTCCAGGCCGACGAGGTAGCCGATGCAGGTGGTTGGAAATTTGAAGGAGAAGAAATATCCCCTGAAGACTGCATCTGGTCTGCCGACTCCACCGCCACCCGTTCCATATGCCGTTTCAGCACTTCAGAAGATACTGACAGCAAGGAAGATTGGCATACGGTACCAACTTCTAAATTCTCGTTTGGAAAGAAGAACAGCGATGAAATATATATAAAAAATTAATGCAAAATATAAATATTGCGAAAAAAGATGTTTCATTTTTTCTGTTCTATGGTATAATTCGGATAATAAGGAGTATTTATGGAAACTATGAACTTTGGCTTTATTTCGGTTCTTCCACCGATTATCGCCATCGCCCTGGCTCTTATAACCAAGGAGGTTTACTCCTCCCTGTTCATCGGTATCCTTATCGGTGGAGCCATCTATGCCGGAGGATCATTCACAGTATTCTTCGAGCATGTTCTGCAGGATGGAATGGTATCCCAGCTTTCTGACAGCTGGAATGTCGGCATTCTCATCTTCCTCGTCATCTTGGGAATTATGGTTTGCCTTATGAACAAAGCAGGCGGATCTGCAGCTTTCGGAAACTGGGCAAAAAAACATATCAAGACTAAAACCGGTGCACAGCTGGCAACAATCGCCCTTGGTATCCTGATCTTCATCGACGACTACTTCAACTGTCTTACAGTGGGCAGTGTAATGAAACCTGTAACAGACAACTACAAGATCTCCAAGGAGAAGCTGGCATACCTTATCGATGCAACCGCAGCTCCTATATGTATCATCGCACCAATCAGCTCATGGGCCGCAGCAGTTGCAGGATTTGCACCTGAGGGACAGAACGGTATCGCCCTCTTCTGCAGTGCTATCCCTTATAACTTCTATGCTCTGTTCACAATCGGCATGATGATTATCCTCTCCATCTTCAGCCTGGACTTCGGACCAATGAAGAAGTTCGAGGCAGCTGTTGAAAGAGTTACACAGAAATCTTCAGACAGCGAGATCATAGCTATCGGAAATGGCAAGGTTATCGATCTGGTATTCCCAATCATAATCCTTATTGTAATGTGCGTTCTCGGAATGATCTACACCGGCGGATTCTTTGCTACCGGCGAGGACAAGTGCGGCTTTGTCGATGCATTTGCAAACAGCGACGCATCAGTAGGTCTGGTAATCGGTTCCATGGCAGCACTTATCATAACCCTGATCTTCTACCTGCCAAGAAAGGTCCTTTCCTTCAAGGAATGCATGTCTTGTATTCCAGAGGGTTTCAAGGCAATGGTTCCAGCTATCCTTATCCTGTCTCTGGCATGGACTCTCAAGGCTATGACAGACAGCCTGGGAGCAGCAGACTATGTAGCAGGTGTTGTAGGACAGAGCGCTGCAGGATTCAAGAACTTCCTCCCAGCAATCATCTTCCTCATTGCATGCGGTCTTGCATTTGCAACAGGAACATCCTGGGGAACCTTCGGCATTCTTATTCCTATCTGCATCGCAGCATTCCCAGACGCTGGAGACCCGATCCGGATCATCTCCATCTCTGCTTGTATGGCTGGTGCAGTTTGCGGTGACCACTGCTCACCTATCTCCGATACAACAATCATGGCTAGTGCCGGTGCTCAGTGTAACCACGTGAACCATGTGGCAACACAGCTGCCGTATGCAATCTCTGTTGCAATCATCTCATTCATCACATACATCTTCGCTGGATTCATAAAGAATGCATTCGCCTCCATCATCTTCGGACTGGTGATCCTGATTGCATTCCTCCTCTACATGAGAAAGAGAGAAGCAGCTAAATAATTGCTGTCATCCTGAAACAAGTTCAGGATGAGGCATAAAAAAAGAGCAGCATGAAAGCTGCTCTTTTTTTTGTCCTGCCCTATCAGAAAGGACCGCTTATAAGACCGTAGCCTTTATCAGGTAGGTAGCTGTAAAGATAGTAAGAGGAGAATCTTTTTCCTCCCGTGTTAACTACTCCCGGAACCACCTGGAATTCACCGCCGAAGGTTCCATCACTCTGGATACCCCAGATATATTCAGCCTTTCCATCTACCCTGAGCCCCTCTCCGCCCTTGGTAAGAGTTGGCCATTTATCAGGTGCACCCTTGATATTGTTGTTTATGACAACTGATGTCTTTGCCCGTTCTCCTGAGGAATCCAGAAGCATGATACGGTATGTGCCGCTGGGCAGAGCATCTTCGGGTACAGGCATAGTGATGAAATTGCTTCCCATCCACAATTCGTTCTCCCCATACTTCTCCAGCCTGAGATCTTTGCCAGAGATTTCCCAGTACAGCTGATGCTCGTCGTTTATGACATACATCTTGTCCATATCGTCAACACCGTCATCATCTGATGCCATGACGAAAATAGTGAGGGCCTGGGAATTCTTGCCAGTATTCTGGTCGTGCATAAGGTTTATCTGCCAGAAAGTCTGGCTTATCTTTGGAGCACTCTCAGAACAGCTTCCTAGAATCAGGGTGAGGCATAAAAGAAGGACCAGCTTATTCAATATAGAGTTCCGCATTCTCCACCGGCTTTGCATAAGCTCCAAGGACATAAGGCAGGGTTGTCTGAGGAATCCGTCTGAACCGGGCCATGAACTTATCCCTGTAATCCTTTGTATACTGCTTAACATATTTGTCTGTATTGTTCATTATATCGTATGCCAGATAGTTGCAGGGCCACAGCCTGTAATGTGTAAGGATAAAGTCGTCGATAGCCTGGGCAACTTCCTTGGCATTCTTCCATTCTTCCCTGTAAAGGGGCTTTCCAAAAGCAATATGGACCCTTCCCTTCTTGTTCTGGATTCCCAGTACTATGCTTATGAAATCTTCGTTCTTACGCTTCTCATAGGTCTCGCCCTTGAGAGATTTCTCCATACGCCGGGCAGCTTCCCTGGCCTTCAGCCTGTCGCAGGGGTCAAACTCATAGGATACAGCCACGGGAATTATATTAAGGCTGTTTATATAGTCGGAGAAAGTCAGTCCGGTCTGGCGGTTGCACAGGGCAAACATCTTTATTATGGCCGGATTGGTTTTATCATCCCCATCCTTGGCTCTTCCTTCCCTCTGGGCAATCCAAACAGAATCCTTGTTATAGATTGTCTCCCGGATATATCTGGAAAGTGTCATGGAGGACTTAAGCTGTGCCAGAGGCTCAAGACCACGCTGCACAATAAAAGCCTTGTTTATTCTGATGGCATCTGCAACCTCGCGGCTTGAAAGGAGGTTGTCACCGAATGCAGTCTGGAAGCTGGGGAATCCTTTTCTTAGAAGCATATAGTCTGCTACCACCGGATCCATTGCTATATCCCTATGGTTGGAGACAAACAGGTAATGTTTTCCGGACTCCAAGTTCTCGCTTCCCTCGGATGTCAATTCAGACATTGTCCCTTTGACCACAAGGCTGATAAGCCGTTCCAGGATAAGAGCATGAAGCTCGTCAGAAGTCTTTACTCCTTTGACAAGCCATTTAAGATACCAGTGGCAGAGTGTATCTACCACCGGTGCAAAAAACTCAGGAAATGCCGGCCACGCCTGACGGCGGAACACAGTCACCAGGTTCTTGTTAGCCAGAAGCCGTGCAAGGGCATCGGTAAATTCCTTTCCCTCATACGGTCGTATGTCGGCAAATTCATCAACAGCAGTCTCTTCCAGCTTTAAATCACTCATTTTCAAGCCTCTTTAGGAGCAGGTGCCGGGAACAGTGCAGCCCGGACTTTTCCATCAATTTCTGCAAACAGATCCGGATTGGATTCCAGGAACTGCTTGGTGTTCTCCTTTCCCTGGCCTATCTTCTCGCCATTGTAGGAGAACCAGCTTCCGCTCTTCTGGATTATGTCAAAGGCCATTGCTGCATCTATCAGAGCGGCAGATACGGAAATTCCTTTGCCGAACATAATCTCAAGCTCTGTCTTCTTGAAAGGAGGAGCCATCTTGTTCTTGACAACTTTGACCCGCACCCTGTTCCCGATGACATCATCGGCACCTTTGTCGATGGTCTCTATCTTGCGCACTTCCATCCTGATGGATGAGTAGAATTTAAGGGCATTTCCACCAGTAGTTGTCTCCGGGTTGCCGAACATGACACCGATCTTCATACGCAACTGGTTGATGAAGATAAGACAGGTGTTTGACTTGGCAAGAATACCGGTGAGCTTCCTGAGGGCCTGGCTCATAAGGCGGGCCTGGAGTCCCATGTGGGAATCTCCCATGTCTCCCTCAATCTCTGCCTGAGGAGTAAGGGCTGCAACCGAGTCTATGACTATGATATCAACTGCACCTGAACGTACCAGAGATTCTGCAATCTCCAGAGCCTGCTCGCCGGTATCAGGCTGAGATACCCACAACTCGTCGGTGTTTACCCCAAGGTTTGCGGCATACACTGGATCCAGTGCATGCTCTGCATCAATAAAGGCGGCAATACCTCCCTGCTTCTGACTTTCTGCTATAGCGTGAAGCGCCAGGGTGGTCTTTCCGGAGGATTCAGGACCATAGATCTCAATAATCCTTCCCTTAGGATAACCGCCGATTCCCAAAGCAGCATCCAGTGTCAGCGCACCGGTAGGAATAACCTGCACCCCTGCATTGGCTGCCTTGTCTCCCAGCTTCATGATGGAGCCTTTTCCAAACTGTTTTTCCATCTGGAGTCTTACAGCTTCCAAAGCCATTGCTTTTTCATCGTTTCCTGTTTTCTTTTCTTTACTCATACAAGCCTCCTAAATGGTTAAACACACTTTTTGTTCATTTTGCTTCAATTTTACAACAAATTTTTTAAAAAATCTATCAAAAATCTTTAAAGGAATCCAGAAGAATGGTCACAGGACCATCATTTGTATAAGAAACATGCATATCGGCTCCGAACTGGCCAGATGCTGTCTTAATCCCCTTCTCCTTAAGCTCATGCAGAAAACGCTGGTAATAGAGATTCCCTTTCTCATTTCCCGCAGCCTCTCCATAAGAGGGTCTTCTCCCATGTCTGGCATCGCCGAACAGAGTGAACTGGGAAACAACAAGAATCTCTCCCCCTGTGTCCAGCAGAGAAAGATTCATTCTCCCCGCATCATCCGAAAAAATTCTAAGGTTTATGACCTTATCTAAAATATAATCAAAATCCTTGTCAGTGTCATCTTTGTGCACCCCAAGGTAAACCAGAAGTCCTCTTTCTATTTCACCTATGCACTGACCATCAACCAGAACCCGGGCATCCGACACCCTCTGCACCACAGCCCTCACATTACCTCCCCTGTCTGACAGGTGACTGCAAGAATCACAGTAATTGTCAGAGCAATGAACAGAATACCGCCTGCTATTCCAACCTTGGCAAGATACTTTCTGCGGTTATCCCTGCAGGGTAACAGGCTGCGGCATTTTTTCAAGGTAAGAAAGCCTGCAAGCTGTCTGCTGTCGGTTGAATTGATAAAATCAAGCCCTTCTTTCGCATAGATGTCATCCGGATTATTGTGAAGTATATGCAGCCAGATACGGACCGCATCTGCAGTTTCTCCCCTTTTCAGATGCAGAACCGCAATTCCGTACATAAGTTCATTTGCTGCGGGATTGATTTGAAGCGACCGCTGGAGATAGGAACTGGCACGGATGAAATCTCCGGTATACAGAGAGGAGTATCCCAAATAGCTGTAGAACTTCCAGTCGTCCCGGTGCTCAAACACCTGGGGTTCAAGTATACGGATAACCTTTTCAAAGTTACCCTGCCGGAAATACTTGGCCGCAGAAATCATAAATCAGATATCCAGCTTAAGATCGCCTGGCTGTATCCAGCCTTTCTTACGCATGAATGATGCAAACAGCAGTGTAAGAACTGCAGGAGCAGCCACATGGACAATAAGAATCTCAGCCAGAATAATTCCGCTGCCTATACCTGCCGCAGACATGGTCTGATAAGTTACAATCTGCCCCACAAGACCGGAGGTACCCATTCCACTCCCCACAGGACCGCAAAGGATTCCCAACACCTTGCTGGAAACAGGTCCAAGAACAGCACTGGCAAGGATAGGTGGCAGCCATACAATAGGCTTTCTCACTATATTAGGCATCTGGAGCATGGATGTTCCGATACCCTGGGCAAAAAGCCCGCTTATTCCGTTGTCCCGGAAACTCATTACCGCAAAGCCTATCATCTGTGCAGAACAGCCTGCAACTGCGGCACCGCCGGCAATGCCGGAAAGGCCGAGAATAATTCCAAGAGCTGCAGAGCTGATAGGCAATGTAAGGCACATTCCCATTATTACAGAGACAAGGATTCCCATGATCACGGGCTGCTGTACTGTAGCCCAGTTGATAAGGGCACCTACCGCTGTCATGAACTTGGAGATAGGTGGCCCGACCCAGAGCCCTACAAGAGCTCCTGTGACAATGGTCACAACAGGGGTGATAAGGATATCAAGCTTTGTACGGCCCGACACCAGATGGCCCAACTCAATGCCCACAAAGGCTGCAATGAAAGCACCAAGGGGCTCGCCGGGACCTTTAAGTGTCAGAGCACCGCCTGCAAAGGCAGCGCCGCTTAAGATGGAACTGGCAAATGCACCGGCAAGACCTGCTACAGCTGCCGAAATAGTAACCAGCGGTGACTCTTTGAACTTATATGCGACACCAACTGCGATTCCCGCGCCGGTGAGTCCCTTGGCCACATTGGCAATACTTATGACTGTCTTGCCTACAGAACCCCCTAAAAGAGTTCCTATCTGGGCCAGAATAGTTCCTACAATCAGTGTTGAGAAAAGGCCCAGAGCCATTCCTGATAATCCGTCGATAAACACATGGTATGCAAACCTGGATATAATATTTTCTGATCTAGTACCGCTCATGGCTTAAAGGTATTATATAAATATAAATAATTCAAGTAGCAACAGTTGTGGCCACATCTGCGAAAGTACCCTCTGTGGCTTTGATAAGGTCGTCGGGAGACAGGATGAGCTGCCTGCCCCGTATACCGGCGCTGATATAGATCTCTTCGAACAATGTGGCTGTCTCGTCAATGAAAAGAGGATACTTTCTCTTCATTCCGATAGGGGAACAACCTCCCCTGATATAGCCTGTAAGCCCCAGGAGCTCTGTCATCTTGACCGGTTTGATCTCCCTGCTGCCGGAGACTGCCCTGGCTTTCTTGAGATTGACCTCCGACTCTGCACTTACACAGAAGACAAAGATAAGGTTCTTATCATTGCGCATCACAATAGTTTTGAATATCTTCTCCGGGGAAACCCCCAATTTTGAGGCAGCCGAAAGAGCATCCAGATTGTCAGGATCCACATCATATCCTGTAACAGAGTATTTTATTCCAAGGCCATCCAGGATACGCATGGCATTGGTCTTCTTTTCACTCATCCTCTCTGCCGCTCTTAGTCTCTCTTATTTCCACATCAAATGGTATGCTGGTCAGACGGAATCTTTTCCGTATCTTATTCTTGATATAGCTGATATAGGCATCGGGAAAACGGTCTGATCTGTTCACAAACAGTATGAACCTGGTAGGGAACACCTCGGGCTGGGTGGCATACCTGATTTTATATCTTATCCCTTTTGCCGCAGGAACTGGATAGTCGTCCACCCACTCCCGCACAGCCTTGTTCAGGTCTGATGTGCTGACTCTGGTAAAAAGCTGTTTTTTAACTTTGAACACTGCATCCAGAAGCTTGTCTATTCCCTGCCCCTCTTTTGCGGAAATAGGTACAACAGGGGCAAAATCGAGAATCGGGAACAGGAACTGGAGCCTGTCCTTCATAGCCTGCTCCGCATTGGGTATATGACTTTTCATATCCCATTTATTAAGGACTATGACTACTCCACGTCCTTTCTTAACTATCTGGCTGGCAATCTTCTTATCCTGGTCGGTAAGTCCCTCTGTACAATCCACCATAAGAAGGACAACCTCTGCAAACTCTATGCTGCCTATGGCACGGGTCACAGAATAGTACTCCACATCCTCGGTAACCTTCTTTTTACGGCGGATTCCTGCAGTATCATAGATTGTATATTTTATGTCACGGTAGACAAACTGTCCTTCTATCACGTCACGGGTAGTGCCTGGGACATCGGAGACTATGGATAGGTTCTTTCCGGTAAGGCAGTTTATAAGGGTAGATTTTCCTGTATTCGGTTTTCCTATTATGGAAAGCTTTATCTCGTTGATTCTGGCATTCTCGGCCTGCTCCTGAGCCTCATCCTCCGGCAGATCGTTCTCTGGAGGCAATTTGGCATCCAGAAATTCCCTCATCTTTGAGACAAGTGTATCAATGTTCCTGCCATGGGCAGAGGAGATTCCTATTACAGTCCTGAATCCCAGGGAATGATAATTCCAGATATCGTCATCCTTCTCAGGAGAATCCAGCTTGTTGATCACAAGGAACACCTTGTCTGTATACCTGCGCATAACCTGGATAATGTGCTCGTCTGCGCTGTTAAGCTCTTTTCCCTCCAGAAGAAGAAGGATAAGGTCGGCCTCCTCAAGAGTTGAAAGGCTTTTTTCTGTGATAAGAGAGGCGAAACCTTCCTTGGAATAATCTATTCCACCGGTGTCTGTAAGCTTTATCTTCCGTCCTGCAAGATCACAGGTGCCGCTTATGGGATCCCGGGTAACACCAGGTATAGGATCGGTTATGGCCCTGCGCTTCCGCAGGAAACGGTTGAACAGTGTGGACTTGCCCACATTAGGCCTGCCGGCTATGACTACGCAGGGAAACTTTTTTTCAGAGATAGATTCCAAATCTGTCATTGTATTTTGTCCTGAGATATTTATAGATCTTGGTTCCATTGTCCATCTTCATAATTTCGGCAACTGTCTCCTTGGCCTCGGTGAAGAGCACATTTCTTATGATCTTCTTGATGACCGAAATGCTCTGGGAGCTCATGGAAAGCTCATCAATACCCATGCCCAGAAGAACTATGGCACAAAGCGGATCTGCAGCTATCTCTCCGCAGACACTCACTCTTATATCACGCTTTTTTCCAGCATCTATCACCATCTTCAGAAGACGCAGGATAGCAGGATTGAAGGGCTGATAAAGATATGCGACACGCTCGTTGCCCCTGTCCATAGCCATGGTGTATTGGATAAGGTCGTTGCTTCCGATGGAGAAGAATGCAACTTTCTCGGCAAAGGCATCAGCAGCCAGCACTGCAGAAGGAACTTCCATCATCATACCCACAGGAACTTCCTCGTTAATCTTATAACCCTCATTCTTAAGAGAAGCACGCACCTGTGCCGCTATCTCAAGAGCAGACTCAAGCTCCTCCATAGTGGCAATCATAGGGAACATTATCTTAAGGCTTCCATATACAGATGCACGGTAAAGAGCCCGTAGCTGGCATACAAACATATCCTGCTCTGTAAGGCTGTACCTTATACCACGCCAGCCTAGAAGAGGGTTCCGCTCACTGTTATCCCCATGGTCGGCAAGCATCTTGTCTCCGCCGATATCAAGGGTCCGGACTGTGACACTCTGGCCGTTAGCCCGCTCAAGCATCCTCTTATAGACAGCAAACTGCTTCTCCTCGTCCCTCTGATACTCGTTCTGCATAAGGAGGAATTCGGAGCGGAACAATCCTACGCCGTCTGTTCCAAGGGCTTCCACATTCTCTATCTCTTCAGGGAACTCAATGTTGGCCTTGATAAAGACACGTCTGCCGTCATCGGTCTGGGCCACTTTCTGGATATAACGGCGCAGGGACTGGGCAATCTCATGGTTTTTCTCCATGTTCTCGATATAGGCCTCTATTGTGGCCTTATCAGGGTCAATTACAACGTTGCCGCCGTAGCCGTCCACAATTATGGTGCAGTCCCGGTTTGCCTTCTGAAGTATATCCTGGACACCGAGCACTGCAGGAATTCCGAAAGCCCTGGCTATGATTGCTGTATGCGAAGTTCTTCCACCTGCCTCAAGAACAATACCCTTGACCTTGGTCTTGTCCATCACTATGGCATCGGAAGGGAGAATATCCCGGGATACCACAACACACTCCTCGTTAAGGGAAGTAAGGTTACGGAGACACCTGGATGTAAGCTTACCCAGCACACGCCGTGCAATATCCCGGAAATCGCTGATCCGCTCCTTGGCATAGGAGTTCTCAGACAGAGAAAGCTCTCCGATATATTCCTTTATGGATGTGAAGACTGCAGATTCTGCATTGACTTTATATTTTTTCAGATACTTATCTATCTTGCCCCTGAAGTCAGGATCGCTCAGCATCATGATATGGGTGTCTATAAGAAAACTTTCACCGCTGGTCATGATACCGCTGTTGACAACCTTCAGGTTCTCAAGTTCATTCCGGGCATCCTCAAAAGCCTTATCCAGACGGGCAAGCTCATCCTTGATCTGATCAGTCTCAATTTTATATCTGGTGACTGTGATCTTTTCTTCCAGGTAGAGAAATGCCTTTCCAATGTAGATACCAGGCGATGCTGGAATTCCCTTTAATGTTTCCATTATTTTATACTACAAATTTTATGTTATTTACGCAAGTCAGCAATGGTGTCAAGAATTGTCTCGGAGATAGTGTTGAACTCAAGACTGCTGCGTTTCCTGGGATAGTCCATGTTCACATCTATCACCTTCTCTATGCGGCCTGCATTCATGATGGCAACCCGCTTGCCCAGGTATACAGCCTCCGATACATCATGGGTCACAAAAACTATGGTAAGATGCTGCTCCTGATAGAGATGGATAAGCTCATCCTGAAGCTTCTTGCGAAGGAAAGCATCCAGAGCGCTGAAAGGCTCATCCATCAGCATGACATCTGGCTGCCGGCATAGTGCACGTCCTATTGCGGCCCGCTGGGCCATTCCCCCTGAAAGCTGGTTCGGATAAGCATCTATAAATTCCAGGAGTTCAAGGAAAGAGAGGGTTTCGGCCAGCACCTGCTCCTTCTCCTTATTGCTTTTTATATGCTTCATGGCAAGCATAAGGTTCTGCCGCACTGTGCTGCTGTTCAAAAGCCGCGGCTCCTGGAATACAAAGCCGCATCTTCCTGTTCCTTTCTCAAAAGAAATGGATCCCTTGTCGGGAGCCAGAAGCCCCCCTATTATGTGCAGGAGAGTGCTCTTGCCGCAGCCACTGGGACCTACAACTGTAATGAAGTCGCCATCCTGGATAGAGAGGGAGATGTTGTCCACTGCAGTGATAGTCCTATCCTTGAGGACAAATTCTTTTGTTATTCCTGATACAGATATATCACTCACCTTTCACATCCTCCACCCATGGACACAGCTTAGCCAGGATAAGAAGGCACATCTTATCCATAAAAAGTCCCATGACACCTATAGCAATGATACCGGCGTAGACCACATCTGTCTTTGCCATCTCCTCAGCATCAAGAATCATATAACCTATACCGCTGGAAGCTGCTATCATCTCGGCGGCAATCAGGGCACGCCAGCTGTTTCCCAGTGCAAGCCTCAGTCCTGTTATCACCGACGGAGCAGCCTCTGGAATAAGGATATACCGTATTTTCTCAAACCTTGTAAGTCCTAAGGAATCCCCCATCACCAGCAGCTTTTTATCCACATTGTTAAGTCCTGAAAGAGTGTTCAGGAATATAGGGAAGAAACAGGAAAGGACAATTAATGCAAGCTTGGAAGCCTCGTCAATTCCGAACCATAGGATCAAAAGCGGAATCATGGCAAGAGGAGGCACATTCCGCAGGAAGTTCATAAGTCCATCGAAGTATGAGAAGAACTTGCGGAAGGTGTGGAACAGCACACCAAGGGGGATAGCAAATATCAAAGTGAGGGAAAACCCTCTGAAGGCCCTGACAAAGGAAGTGCTTATATGTCTCTGCAGCTCATCCCTTTCTATAAGCCGCTTGAAAGCAGCCAGGATACGGTCCGGCGGCGGGAACAGAAATGCATTCACATGGAAGTAGCGGACTACCAGCCACCAGAGAAATATGATGAATGCAGGAACTGCACATTTTTTAATAAGTTTTGCCATTGCCCCAAGTTTAATACACAAACCGAATAAATTCAATTATCAAAGCCTCAGTTCCAGAAAAAGTCGCTGTCCCCGTATCGGCGCATCTGAATTGCATCCAGCACATGCTCTTTTCTGAGCATGATATCAGTATAGCCCGCCATATCTGCTATGGTGCGTGCAATCTTGAGCACAGAGTGGCATGCCCTGGTTGAAAGAGAGAACCTTTTCACAGCCTTTGCAAACACATTCTGAGCTTCGTTGTCCATATGTATGTACTTGGTCAGACGGCCCGGGGGAATCTGGGAATTATAACAGATATCTGTCCCCTCAAACCGCTTTTTCTGAATATTCTGAGCCTTCTCTACCTGCTGCCGGAGTTCTGCGCTGGTTGCAGCCTGGGAAGATGTTGAAACCATATCCTCGGCAGACAGCGGACGCACAGGAATGCGGATATCAATTCTGTCCAGGAGAGCTCCTCCTAACCTTTTCCAGTAGTTGCTTACCTCGCTGTTGGAGCAAACACAGACGCTGTCTGCCTTTCCACGGTTGCCGCAGGGGCAGGGATTGGTTGTAAGGACCAGCTGGAAATCTGCGGGATACCAGTAGTTCTTCCCTGCCCTGGCCAGATCCACCCGGTGCCGCTCCACTGGTTCCCTCAGGCTCTGGAGCACGTTTTTATGGAACTCCGGCGCTTCATCCAGAAAGAGAATGCCGTTATGGGCCAGAGAAATCTCCCCGGGCCTCAGATATTTACCTCCTCCGATAATTCCCTCCAGGGAAGCGGTATGATGCGGCATTCGCATAGGAGGGCGGCCTACCAGGCCGCTGCCGTTCTGCAGTATTCCTGCAATGGAATGAATTCTTGAGGTCTCTATGGATTTCTCGTAATCAAGGTCCGGCAGCAGAGTTACAAGCCGCTGGGCAGCCATAGTCTTGCCGCTTCCCGGAGGGCCGAACAGCATTATGTTGTGTCTCCCTGAAGCAGCGGTAAGGAGGGCCTGCTTAAGGTATTCCTGCCCCTGAATATCTGATATATCCCCATAAAGATCCTGAATAAGGGGCTGAGGAGAAAGCTGGGGAACCGGAGCCCTGGGGTGGCCATGGACTGCAAGAGCATTCAATATATCCACTGCATTCAGAAGTGATGAGCATGGATATATATTCTTTGCCAGGGCAGAGCAGGCCTCCAGGAAGTTATCCTCCGGGACAATGAAATAATCTACACCCGCATCCTGCCCAGCGATAACAGCCGAGAGAGTTCCCTTTACTGCCCTTATCCTGCCTGAAAGCTCAAGTTCTCCCAGTACCATAACCTTAAAATCATTGGGCAGGATTATACCGAACTGACTGAGTATGGAAACAGCGATGGAAAGGTCAAAGTATGCTCCCTCCTTCCGGACTCCTGCAGGAGCAAGATTTACAGCAACCCTTCCTTTAGGAAAATCAAGACCGGAATTCTTGACAGCAATCCTGACCCGTTCTGCCGACTCTTTTACAGCCACATCAGCCATTCCCACAATATCAATACCGGGAATGCCCATCCTGAGGTCTGCCTCTACAGAGACTATGTCTCCATCAAATCCACCGTGACAATAATTCAAAACAAACATAAACTGCCTCCGATGGTATATACAGCAGAAAATGTCATTTTGCTTCAATTTTTTGAAAAATTTTTAATTTTTTTGAGGAAAAGTAAAACTGGAAAGGTAAGAAAAAATAAAAAAGCCTGGCAACGACCTACTCTCCCGATTGAACAGTACCATCGGCGCGGGAGGGCTTAACTTCCGTGTTCGGGATGGGAACGGGTGGGACACCTCCGCCATAGTCACCAGGCTGACTTTTGCTCTGCATTTCCTTCACTCTTTCCGTGAGGGAAGTGCGCAGCAGAAGGGTCATAAAGATAATATGGTCAAGTCTCACAACTAATTAGTACCGGTCAGCTGAACACATTGCTGTGCTTACACTTCCGGCCTATCGACCTGATCATCTGTCAGGGGTTTTCAGTGCCTTGCGGCAGGGGATGTCTCATCTTGAGGGGGGCTTCCCACTTAGATGCTTTCAGCGGTTATCCCTTCCGAACTTAGCTACCCGGCATTGCCATTGGCATGACAACCGGCACACCAGAGGTTCGTCCGTATCGGTCCTCTCGTACTAAATACAGCTCCTCTCAAACATCCGACGCCTGTGGCAGATAGGGACCAAACTGTCTCGCGACGTTTTGAACCCAGCTCACGTACCGCTTTAATTGGCGAACAGCCAAACCCTTGGGACCTGCTCCAGCCCCAGGATGCGATGAGCCGACATCGAGGTGCCAAACTTTGCCGTCGATATGGACTCTTGGGCAAAATCAGCCTGTTATCCCCGGAGTACCTTTTATCCGTTAAGCGACGGCCCTTCCATTCGGAACCGCCGGATCACTAAGACCTACTTTCGTACCTGCTCGGGTTGTTGCCCTCGCAGTCAAGCTCCCTTATGCCTTTACACTTACACGCTGATTTCCGACCAGCGCAAGGGAACCTTCGCGCGCCTCCGTTACTCTTTGGGAGGCGACCGCCCCAGTCAAACCGCCCACCTGACATTGTCCGTATACCAGATAATGGCATCCGTTAGAAACCTAATCCGATAAGGGTGGTATTTCACTGACGCCTCCGCGCAGGCTGACGCCCACGCATCTCAGGCTCCCACCTATTCTACACATACCGGACCAAGTCTCAGTGTCAGGCTACAGTAAAGGTTCACGGGGTCTTTCCGTCTAGCCACAGGTAACCGGTATCTTCACCGGTACTCCAATTTCACCGAGTCTCGCGTTGAGACAGCACCCAGATCGTTACACCATTCGTGCGGGTCGGAACTTACCCGACAAGGAATTTCGCTACCTTAGGACCGTTATAGTTACGGCCGCCGTTTACTGGGGCTTCAATTCAGAGCTTCCCGCTTGCGCAGTGACCCCTCCTCTTAACCTTCCAGCACCGGGCAGGTGTCAGTCCATATACTTCTCTTTAAAGATTTGCATAGACCTGTGTTTTTGGTAAACAGTCGCCTGGGCCTCTTCTCTGCGACCCCCCTTAAAATTGCTTCCAACGGGGGCCATACTTCTCCCGAAGTTACGTATGTATTTTGCCGAGTTCCTTAACGCGAGTTCTCTCGTACACCTTAGCATTCTCAGCCTACCCACCTGTGTCGGTTTACGGTACGGTTCCCCACATCCTGACCTTAGCGGCTCTTTCTCGGCGCTATGGCTACACCCGCTTCAACCTCCCGTGAGAGGTCTCGCTGTGACGGCTCATCTCGGGACATGTGCTTGACTGTGTCCCTCTACAACTTGCCGCTTCGACCGGAACTACCGTTCTCCGGCCGGGCTTCACCTGACGCGTCACCGCATCGAAAATGTGGGAAGTTCGGGAATATTGACCCGATTCCCATCGACTACGCATTTCTGCCTCGCCTTAGGGGCCGACTTACCCTTGGGAAGATTGCCTTAACCCTGGAAACCTTAGGTTTTCGGTGGACAGGAATCCCACCTGTCTTTTCGTTACTCATGCCTGCATCCTCTCTTCCGATACCTCCAGCACTCCTTGCAGAGCACCTTCTCCGGCCTACGGAATGCTCCCCTACCCACACGCCTTATTAAGGCTGTGCCGTAGCTTCGGTTCCATGCTTAGCCCCGTTACATTATCGGCGCATTACTACTCGACCAGTGAGCTGTTACGCACTCTTTTAAGGTATGGCTGCTTCTAAGCCAACCTCCTGGCTGTCTTCGCAATTACACTTCCTTTTCCACTCAGCATGGATTTGAGACCTTAGCTGTCGGTCTGGGCTGTTTCCCTCTCGACTACGAACCTTATCGCCCGCAGTCTGACTCCTGCATATTTTCTGACGGCATTCGGAGTTTGGTTGGGTTTGGTATCCGGTGAAGGACCCTAGCCCATCCAGAGCTCTACCTCCGTCACAGTCCGTGCAAGGCTAGCCCTAAAGCTATTTCGGGGAGAACCAGCTATTTCCGAGTTTGATTGGCCTTTCACCCCCATCCACACCTCATCCCTGTCCTTTTAAACGGGCTAGGGTTCGGCCCTCCATCCGGTTTCACCCGGACTTCAGCCTGGACATGGATAGATCACTCGGCTTCGGGTCTAACGCACACTACTTGCCGCCCTGTTCAGGCTCGCTTTCACTCCGGCTCCATGACTCCAGTCATTTAACCTCGCAATGTACGTTAACTCGCAGGCTCATTCTACAAAAGGCACGCCATCACCCATTGCTGGGCTCTGACCGTTTGTAAGTCCACGGTTTCAGATTCTCTTTCACTCCCCTCCCGGGGTTCTTTTCACCTTTCCCTCACGGTACTATGCGCTATCGGTAGCTGGCAGGTATTTAGCCTTGGGAGATGGTCCTCCCGGATTCGGACAGGATTCCTCGTGTCCCGCCCTACTCAGGTGTCTGCAGTACAGACCCATCAATTTAACCTACGGGGCTCTCACCCCCTCTGGCGCGCCTTCCCAGACGCTTCGGCTATCAATGAGTTTTCTCCTAACTGTACGGGGACATGCACATGTCCCCACGCAGATCCTACAACCCCGCCGCGGCGCAACGGTGTGCACCTTGACACGCCGCCGGTTTGGGCTCCTCCCCGTTCGCTCGCCGCTACTGGGGGAATCATTATTATTTTCTTCTCCTCTGGGTACTTAGATGGTTCAGTTCCCCAGGTTTACCGCTCATGGCACTATGTATTCACACCATGGCACACGTCATGTGGACGTATGGGTTACCCCATTCGGTGATCCGCGCATCACAGGATATTTGCTCCTTCACGCGGCTTTTCGCAGCTTATCACGACCTTCTTCGTCCGCCAGCTCCAAGGCATCCGCCGTGGACCCTTTCTTACTTGACCATATTATTTTTATGACCCTTCTCTATTATCTGTAAAAAAACAAGATATTGGAGGCACAGGGATTCGAACCCTGGACCCCCGGCTTGCAAAGCCGATGCTCTAGCCAGCTGAGCTATGCCCCCAAATATAAAAAAGAAAGAGTTGAAGTCTAAAGCGTTGGGTCTACAGGTGAAGTTGCACCTTCGTATTTTTCCTTTCTCTCAGAAAGGAGGTGATCCAGCCGCACCTTCCGGTACGGCTACCTTGTTACGACTTCACCCCCCTTACCGAGCATACCTTCGGCGGCGCCCTCCTTGCGGTTAGGCTGCCGACTTCGGGTGTCCTCAACTCGGGTGGTGTGACGGGCGGTGTGTACAAGGCCCGGGAACGTATTCACCGCGCCGTTCTGATGCGCGATTACTAGCGATTCCACCTTCATGGAGTCGGGTTTCAGACTCCAATCTGTACTGTGATATACTTTTTGCGGTTCGCTCTGCCTCGCGGCTTCGCCTCGCTCTGTATACATCATTGTAGCACGTGTGTAGCCCAGGACATAAGGGCCATGATGACTTGACGTCGTCCCCACCTTCCTCCGGTTTGTCACCGGCAGTACCATCTGAGTCCCCATCTTAATGCTGGTAACAGACGGCAGGGGTTGCGCTCGTTGCGGGACTTAACCCAACACTTCACAGCACGAGCTGACGACAGCCATGCAGCACCTGTACAGGGACGGCAAGCCGCTATGTGCTCTCACACATATTCCCCTGTATGTCAAGCCCTGGTAAGGTTTCTCGCGTATCATCGAATTAAACCACATGCTCCACCGCTTGTGCGGGCCCCCGTCAATTCCTTTGAGTTTCACCCTTGCGGGCATACTCCCCAGGCGGTACACTTAATGCGTTGGCTCCGGTACCCAGGATTTCTCCCGGACACCTAGTGTACATCGTTTACGGTGTGGACTACCAGGGTATCTAATCCTGTTCGCTCCCCACACTTTCGCGCCTCAGCGTCAGTCCATGGCCAGGAGCCCGCCTTCGCCACCGGTGTTCTTCCAGATATCTACAGATTTCACCCCTACACCTGGAATTCCGACTCCCCCTCCTGGACTCTAGTGGCTCAGTTCTCAGCGCATCTCCCCAGTTGAGCCGGGGTATTTTACACCAAGCTTGAGCCTCCGCCTACGCGCCCTTTACGCCCAATAAATCCGAACAACGCTCGCCACCTACGTGTTACCGCGGCTGCTGGCACGTAGTTAGCCGTGGCTTATTCATCGCTTAACGTCATCCCGGACCCATTCCCTGATCCGGTTATTCTTCAGCGATAAAAGAACTTTACAACATCTCTGCCTTCATCGTTCACGCGGCGTCGCTCCGTCAGGGTTCCCCCCATTGCGGAATATTCTTAGCTGCTGCCTCCCGTAGGAGTCTGGGCCGTGTCTCAGTCCCAATGTGGCCGTTCACCCTCTCAGGCCGGCTACTCATCGTCGCCTTGGTGGTCCGTTACACCCCCAACTAGCTAATGAGCCGCAAGCTCATCCTGCAGCGTGGCCATAGCCACTTTCATGTCATAGTTCAATCATTGACATCTCATCCGGTATTACCCTGTGTTTCCACAGGCTATCCCCAACTGCAGGGCAGATCACTTACGTGTTACTCACCCGTTCGCCACTCTCGGATGCCCGAAGGCACCCTGCCGTCCGACTTGCATGCTTAAGACGCGCCGCCAGCGTTCGTTCTGAGCCAGGATCAAACTCTCCATTATTTATCCCGGGGCCGAAGCCCCGGCTCAATCTAATCTCAAATAAGATCCAATCCCTCTCGGAATTGATCAACTTCTTCGTTGACCCGCTTTAGACTTCCTTCTCTTCCAATTTCGCTCAAAGACCAACTCCCCTCTTAGGCGGCACCTGCCCTCGGACAGGCTCCCGCTCTCGGGAAGCTTTTCCGTTCTACCAGATTTACAAACTTATGTCAATGTTTTCTAAAAAACTTTTTTACAGCCCGAAACTTTCCGCCTCGGGGACCATCAACATATCTGATATAGCACTGCCATTTCTGACCGTGCCCGATTAAATTACTACATTATCCTAATTCTTGTCAACACCTTCGCGCAATTTTTTAAACAAAAATAATAAATAATCAAAAAAAGTTATAATAGTAAATAGAACAGAAAGAACATAGAATACCATTGCCACTGTCCAGACCGCATCAACTGCACCAATGCAGCAGCCGGTCCTCTCAAAGCTTACAGCCAGCAGAGAGCTTATAGCGGCAAAGGCATAGACCCATTCCTTTATCTTTCCTCCCATCCGTGCACCCATTGCAAAACCGTGCCTCATCATTATCATGCGCATGAATGTGACAGATATCTCTCGATATACAATTATTGCAAACATCCATACAGGCATACGGCCGATACACACAAAACAGAGGAAATATGTGAGCCGTGCAAAGAGGTCGGTGTAAGGATCGAACATCTTTCCGAAATCAGAGACAATGCCGAACTTCCGGGCTGTATATCCGTCAAGAATATCAGAGATATCCATAAGGAACATAAGGAGCCAGCACAGGACTACAGAGCCTGTGGTAAAAGAACCGTCAGTCCACACAGGGAACATGAACACAATCAGAAATATAGGTGACAATATAATCCGCACTGCAGAAAGATAATTGGGCAAATTTTTCATTATTTATAAATAGTTTTCCTTATAAAAATTATGTAATCTGCAAGGGAGAGAAGCGCTGCCGCAGCAGAGAGGACAAAGAAGAACTGAGTTATCCAGTAGACTGCAGGAACAAGACATGCAAAGAAATCAATCTGTCTTATGGTGATATAAACCAGTCCGCTGATACCTGCACCTGCATATGCACAGGCCTTGAGCTTTCCACCCATCCGGGCACCCATGGCAATTCCACGCTTCATCATCATTGTGCGCAGGAAAAGAATGGTGATCTCCCGATATAGTATGATTGCAAAAGCTAAAATAGGCATAAGCTTGATGCCTACAAAACACATGAAATATGTCAGCCGGCTGAAAACATCGGCAAAAGGATCGAATATCTTTCCGAAGTCTGTGACCTGTCCGTATTTGCGGGCAGCAATGCCATCGAATAAATCTGAGAATTCAATTATTATGAAAAGAAGAATGCATACAATTAACGAAAGAGCAGTGAACTGTTCCCCAGCCATTATCGGAAGGAAAAAGAAGAACATGAAGAATGGCGAGAGAATTATGCGCAACGCTGTAAGCAGATTAGGTAGATTCATAATAAAATTGTATTCCCTATTAAATATAATTGTCAAGTAAAGTGAAATTTATGGGTTTTGATGTCATCCCACTGGCGGTGCTGGCACCAGCAGACTGTTCTGCAGTTCACATCATAGACCATGGAGACTACAGTAGGGCACACCTCTTGGGCGACAGCCTTAAGGATTTCAAAACAGTCCTGCACATCAAAATCATCGGAAGCTTTCTGCAGCATGGACTCCGCTTTTTTATATCTGTCCCAGCCCATCCAGGGATGCACTTCTGAATCCTGTTTGAAAGGTGAGAAATTAGTCATGATCTTATAATCAGGCTTCTCAAAATACTGATGCCCCTGGCCCGGAATTATGTGGAGCACATTGCCATCCGCATCGGACAAAGCAGACATGAAGGTGACACCTGGAATGCTGAATACCGGCTCAGTCTCTGCAATTGCCTTTATCTCCTGCATTGTCTTTTTCTGAAGCAGCAGGTCGATGTCCAGCATTATTATATTCTGCCCATTTCCAGTAGGATTGCTCCGCTCATCAAAAGGCCAGCAGGTCGGCATCCCCACAAAGTCGCCCCTTGAATTGGCACCGAAGAGAGGAAGCCATCCTTCCTTTGCATCATTTATCTCTATGAATACACCTTCGGGCGTCGGCCGGACACGATGCTCCATATTCAGGATATCCAGATTCCATCCCACAATAGTTTTCTTTTTATTTACGACAATACTGGTGCACATCAGAAAATCTGTCCCGGCAGCTTAAGTTTTTTCTTTGGTGGAAAGAGCTGGTCAAACTTCTCCACATCCTCATCAGCAACATAATAGCCTTTAGGTGTCTGATACACACCGGTTATGCCTTTAAGGTAGCCTGGAATCAACTCCCGTCCCAGGAAGAAAGATGAGTCTGCCCCTTCAGGCAGGTCGTGATACCGTATACCCAGTTTGCTTGCATAATCAAAACCGCATTTGCTGTAGAAGTCGATATTGCCCTCGAATAGCACTGCACCGAAACCAAGTTCAGTTGCCTTCTCCAGGGAATAATCCAGAAGAATCTTGCCATAGCCCTTGCGCTTAAGATCCGGTGTTATGCAGATAGGCCCCATGGCCAGCACAGGAATATCCCTGCCGTCATCTGCGTTGATGACAGTACGCATGAACATATTCTGACCTATCAGGAGGCCGTCCTTCTCCATTACAAAATCCAGCTCCTTAACAAAAGCAGGATCATCCCGGAGCACATGTATCACATAATGCTCGCTACAACCAGGCCGGTACACATTCCAGAAGGATTCCCGAATCAGGTTCTCCACTGCTCTATAATCTTTCTTCTGCTCCAATCGAAATGTAATGTTGTTAGTCATACTTATTTATACCATATTTCAAAAGCATGAAGAAGTATAACTTGACTTTACCAAATATATTTGGTAAGCTTTATATATGCCAATGAGTGGTGAGCAAATGCTCAAGCTGTATTTACAGAAAGATTGGAAAGTTGTCTCGCAACGAGGCTCTCATGTTAAAGTAGCAAAGGGAAGCAAAAGGCAAGTCATTCCAATGCACAAAGAACTAAAGAAAGGTCTCGAGAAGGCATTGCTCAAATATTTGGCACAGGAGGAATTAACATGAAATATCATTTTTCTTACAAAATAGATGATGACGGCGTCTGGGGTAATTGTTGTGAAGTTCCAGACTTATACGCCCAAGGTGATTCAGTAGAGGATTTCAAAAAAAATTGTGAAGAAGCTTTAAACCTTATGCTGGAAGAACCGGAAGATTCTCAAGTTGAGTTCAATCTGCCAGAAAAGAAATATGATAAAAAGAAAAATACTATTCAAGTTCCAGTATATCCAGAAGTGGCCTTTGGTATGATGCTCCGTATGTATAGACTTAAGCACAAGATGACACAGAAACAGGCAGCCGAAAAGCTGGGGATGAAAAATGTATACAGCTATCAGCGACTTGAGAAGAAATCTAATCCAACCCTTTCTATGCTGAAAAAAGTGACAGAAGTGTTCCCTGATTTAGAGCTAGATATGCTGCTTAATTAAAAAGGGCATACACACCGGTATGCCCTCAAAGAATATATTACATATTTCCTCTATCCATCATCTAATCATCCAAGGCTCGAACTGGGCGAATTTGCCCCGTACTGGTATTTGCCAAGGAACCTGTCACAGAATGAAATCCTGATGGAGAACCATAAAAATAACTCCATATTTCACTAAAATTAACTCGTAAAGAGGAACTCCAATAATAACCAACTGACAACTCAGTAGCTGTTCTTGCAAAGTAGTATCCCTTCACTTTTGAAATACTGCTGTTTATCGTAGATAAATTACCAAAAATAATAGACAACTCCCCTTTTGAGGGCAGAAACCAGCCATTCGTAAACCCGGAAATACTATAGGTATTAGCATAATTAAATGCAGGGTAATTTTCAGCCGCATCAGCAGTTCCTGTTGGATCCTTTGTAGTAATTATCCCCCAATTGTTTTCACCTGCAGTTTCACTGGTTTTAGCATTAATATATTGAATATAATCCCTTTGGCTCCATATGAGATTTGAACTTTCCTCTATACTAATCATATATATTTTGTCAGTTATTCCATATTGGTCAGTAGCTCCTATATAAGCAATCACTCCAACTACTTCCACGTCAGGGTAGTATGTAGGATAACTTGTATATTTAATATAAGTATCTGGATTACAAGTTTTACCATCTGAAAGCACTATATCGCCGATAGCCACACCACTTCTTTCTCCTGGTACACTTGTATAAAGGGGATTCCATTTTGCATATACAGTTATATTCCCATTTATTTTTATTTTATGATTGTAATTTGGAGAATAAACACATGTTCCCTCGCCATCTGGATCTAAGAACCAACCCTCAAATACATATCCATCTTTACTTGGGGCTGTAGGGAACTGAGTAATATAATAATCAGGAGAAGATACTGTTGTAGTTGATGGGCTGGCTACAACATCTGCATCTTGACTGTTAAAAGTAACAGTATAATTATAAGAATCCCATTTTGCATAAATAGTAATAACATCAGTATATGCTGTTGCAGATAGTTTTGTCAGAGCTAAACCTGTACATTCTATATTATCATAATACCCTCCAAAGAGATATCCTTGCTTTCTTGGAGTATCCAAAGGAGTATCTGTACCATAAGTGTGCCCAGTCCAATACTGGTTTGCATGACTTCCACTGAAAGCTCCACCGCCCTGATCTTTATATGTTACAGAATAATGGTTCGCATTCCACTTTGCATATAAGACGATATCTGCTGCATATGAAGTTGCTTCCAACAAAGAAAGAGAAGCTCCAGAACAACTACTGTCAGTATACCAACCATCAAAAGTATATCCTGTTTTTTCAGGGTTTACTAAAGTTGTATTTTTCCCATATATATGTGATGTAGGATAGTTATTTCCATGGACTCCGCTGAAAGCAGAACCACCTTTGTCTTTATATGTAATTTGATAAGTATTTACTGTCCACTTAGCAAATACTGTCTTATTTCCTGTAACTACAGTACTTGCTGTAAATTCTCCACCGGCACCTTCTGGCTCATTATACCAGCCCCCAAAGGTATGCCCTGTCTTTTCTGGAGGTGTAGGAAGTGATTCCACGGTTATTGCTGGAGAGACAACTGACTTGCTACTTGGGTTTGCCTGGGTAGTGGCTCCTTGTCCATCAAAGGTGACTGTATAGGTAGGATTGTTCAACCATACTGCATAAACAGTAATATCAGATGTAACTGGAGTATCAGCATTGAACACCGTACCAGTTCCATCTGCCTTGGTATTCCATCCTCCGAAATAGTAACCTGTATTTTCAGGTTCAGATGGCAGAGAATCAACTGTTGTGTTTGGAGATGCTACTGTCTTGCTGGTTGGACTTGAAGGAGTGGTTGCTCCTTGGTCATCAAATGTAACGGTATATTCGTAAGATTTCCACTTGGCATAGACTGTCATATTGGATGAGACTACAGTACTTGCAGTGAACTCTCCACCTGCCCCTCCTGGTTCCTTAAACCAGCCACTGAAGAGATACCCTGTTCTTTCAGGCGCTGTAGGGAGTGCACCCACAGTCACATTGGGCGGTTCCACAGCTATGCTTGCCGGATTAGCTGCTTTTGTAGCCCCCTGGCTGTCGAATGTCACTGTATGTATCTCATTGCTATATCCAGCAATGCTTGCAGAATATGTATTCCACCCTTCTGCCGCCTTATAATCCTCAACTCCTGCGGCAGGAACACTTACTGTTGCAGTACAGCCTTCCAACGCTCCTGTTCCCATAGCCGGAGGTGTGGCTGTCAGCAGAACTATACTGTTTAAACCAGTGCATCCTGAGAATGTACCACTTCCTATAGAAGTGACACTGTTAGGAATAGTCAAAGTAGAGATTCCAGTACATCCAGCAAATGCATTATCCTCAATTGATGTGACTGTGTTCGGAATTGACAATTCTGTGACAGCATCACAGCCCTGGAATGCCCCGGATCCGATGGCAACAACCTGGTAGCCGTCAATGGCTTCTGGGATGACGATGCTTGCAAGTATTTTCCCTCTGGCGGTCAGACTAAGTATCTTTATACAAGAAACGCCGGATGCCTTCTGCTGACCATACAAAGCCGGAGCAGGAGATCCCAAGCTTATTATTTCATAATTGTATATAGCCGCCCATTTGGCATAGAGAGTAACATTCTTCCCCTTATAGGAAGCACCAGGGGTATAGCTTGTACCGGAGCCGTCTGCAGATGTGTTCCAGCCGTCAAAAAGATATCCGCTCTTTACAAGGTTGCCTGTATTGGCCTGTACCGACTGGGGAGAATCCTCATCACCGCTCTGCTTAGCAGGAGCCACACCAGACTCTGCTCCATTGCCATTGTAGCTTATGGTGAATACCTCTTTCACAGCGCTTCCACCACCACCTCCGCCGCAGCCAACAAGAACCAATATAGAACCAAGTACAAGCATCAAAACCAGCAATCTACAACTTTTCATAATCAAATATTCTCCAAATAGAACTAAGTATCATTATATAATCACTTAATTAAATTAAGTGTAATGATTAATTTACGTAATTACAATAGCTTTATTTGTAGTAAACACTCAATTACAATAGATACATGGATGACTATTTTTCTGAGTTCATACAGAATTTAAAGTTCTACCGTTCCCAAAAGAAGCTTTCTCAGGCAAAACTTGCTGAACTCTGTGACTGCTCTTATGGCATGATAGGGGCTATAGAATCGGGCAGGTCAAAACCATCTTTTGATATGATACTTGCAATTTCTTCTGCTCTGAATGTCCATCCTGCCGACCTGTTCCTGCGGAACACATCTACCAACAGCATCATGATGCGCCACAGGCTCCAGAACCTGCTGGTTCCCGGCATCATATCCTTAATCCGCCAGAACTTCCCAGAATAATCCCACCTCACTCAATTCGAAATAGAGCAAAAATAACAAAATCCAGCAAAAGATACCTCGGGCGGTATCCCTGGCCCGTAGGAAGCAGGACCACCGAGCCGGGGTGTCTTATTGCTGGTCTTGGTTGGTTTTTATCGTTTTATCGAGAACACATTGCGGTTGTAGTTCTGGGTCAGCATGTATGCAGACCGGGAACCCTTATGCAGCAGCTCCGTAACGAACATGCTCCGGAAAGAGAGAGCCGCATCCGGGTCGGTCACATCGTAGATTTCGCCATCATCCCTAATCATGACTTTGATATCTTTCTTAAAGCAGATAGAAACTTCAGCCAGGGGAGGCCGGATTCCGTTTCTCTCTATGATCAGCATTCCCAGCTCCTCCAGAAGCAGCTCAATCTTATTTCTGACAGAAGAGGCAATGCCCCGCTTATCGCACTCCTTTCCTGCCCAGCCCCGTATCTCCATAAGCTTGTCCACGGTCAGAACCACATCCTTAGAGACAATATCCCGGTCTTCCAGTATAAGGGGGAAAGACTTACCATACTTTGCCCGAAGGAATCCGGCAAACAGGAAAAAGGTTCCCATATAAGCAAGAGCCACACCGATCCAGACTCCTTCGATACCGAACATCATTCCCAGAACCAGAGGGAGCGCGATGTAGAACACCACATTCCGCAGAACTGCAATAGCCAAGGAGATACGCAGATGTCCTGTGACCATATAGTAGACCACAAACAGATACAGCAGCGCAATAAAAGGCATTGCCGGAGCAACTGTGCGCAGAGCGGAAGTACACAGATCCAGAAGGTCAGGAGTGTGGACTCCATACAACCGGGGGAGGAAACCTGCAAAAGCAAACATCATCAACCCCAGTGTCACACCTTCTATCACCGCAATGCGTATTGCACTGTGCATCACTTTCCGGATTCCATCAGGATTCCTCTCTCCATAATAGATGTTCAGCAGCGGGTCAACCGCCTGCCCCAGCCCCTCAAACACCAGTATAATCACCATAAGATGGTTCACTACAGTCAATGCGGTCAGGCATTCATCCTCAAAGCGGAGGGCGACGAACTTGTTCAATGACATCCGGCTTATACCGATATACAGAGGCAGACATGCATGAGCATAGCTGAATTTCATAATTTCAAAGGTATCAGAAAAGGAAAAATGCCATCGCAGCCGTATTGAGCTGTGTACACTGATAATCCAGGAGACATAGACGGCTATCGAGGCAAGAAAACCAAGCAGTGTCCCCAGGCTCAGACCTGCCATTCCCATCTTTCTGCTCAGAAGCATGGAGCAGGGAATATTAACTGCCAACTGCAGCACTGATGCAAGCACACACCTTTTTCCTCCCCCGTCGGCATACACAAGAAACTGCAGAAGGAAGAAAAAGGGTAACACCGAAAGCATATAAGGGAAAAAAGTATAGTAGGCAGAGGAATAGGAGAAAATATCGGTAGATTCAGTGACCGATGCAAGAAATCTGCTCTTTGCTGACTGTGTGAACAGCAGTACGAACAGGGATGCGACAAAAGCCAGCAGTACTCCCTGGCCCACCGCATTGTCTGCCTCTTCTTTCTTGAACCGCCCTATCTCATAGGAATAATGATGAGCTGTTCCCACTGCAATCATCATTGAGATAAAGGTAGCCGCAAAAAACATAGGAGAGACCAGGTTAACTCCTGTTATGGCCTCCTCCCCGAACAGGTATCCGGCCACAAGAACATCCACTTCCTCTGCAGCAAGAGTAAGGAAGGCCATAATTGTAGCGGCACCCAGCATAAGATGAAACTTATGCTGAGAAAATGTCCTGTGAACTGTCTGGCTACTCAAGTGTATACTTCTTATTCTTTTCGACAATCACCACATTTGGGAACCCGTTTTCCATAAGGAACTTCTTGAATGCTATCTGTGCATCAGGGTCGCCGTGGACCAGGAAAATCTTCTTAAGGGCCGATGTATCCATGCTCTTGAGGTAAGCCAGCATCTCCTGATAGTCAGCATGGCCGCTTAAGCCGTTGATCTCCTCCACATGGGCCTTGAGGTCGTACATGTCGCCGAAAATCTTGATCTGCTTCTCCCGGTTCTTGATGCGCCGTCCCAGTGTGTATTCAGCCATGTAGCCCACCAGAAGGATGGTGTTCCGCTCGTCTCCCACATTGTTCATAAGATGATGCAGGATACGGCCGGACTCGCACATTCCAGATGCCGAGATAATCATAGCCGGTCCCTTGAGCTCGTTGAGCTTCTTGGATTCCTCCACGCTGTCCACATAACGTACATCGTTGAAACCGAAGGGGTTGTCATGGTGCTTGGTGAAAGCCTCGTGAGTCTCCTCGTCATAGCACTCCTGGTGCAGCTTGTAGATTGAAGTTGCATTCACTGCCATAGGGCTGTCAACAAAAATAGGGATAGAAGGAATAAGATTCTGGTCATGGAGCAGATGCAGATAGAATACCAGCTCCTGAGTACGGCCCACTGCAAAAGCAGGGATGATTATCTTTCCGCCCCGGGCCACTGTCTCGTTCACTATCTTGGCCAGCTGTGGCATAACATCTTTCTTACCCTCGTGGAGCCGGTCGCCGTAGGTGCTCTCCAGCACTATGTATTCAGCAGGGTCTGCAGGCTGAGGATCGTTCAGGATAGGCTCGTCGTTGCGGCCCAGGTCGCCGGTATAGAGAATCCGCACTTTCCTGTCTCCATCCTTGATGGTGAAGTGTATCAAAGATGATCCCAGGATATGACCTGCGTCAAAGAACTTTGCTGTAACACCGTCTGCAACAATCTGAGGTCTGTTGTAAGAGAGGGTTACAAACTGGCTTATGGCCTCAACCACATCGGTATCCTTGTACAGGGGTTCCCAGTCAAAGGTCTTGCCCAGCTTGGCAGCCCTCTTGGCCAGATGAATTGCGTCGGCAGCCTGAATCTTGCAGGAGTCCATCATTATAAGGTTTGCCACATCCCTGGTTGCGGCGGTGGAATAGATGTTGCCCTGATATTTATGCTTAGGCAGCAGAGGAATAAGGCCGCAGTGGTCGTAATGGGCATGGGTCAGCATCACTGCATCCAGCACTGAGGCATCAAAGTCCCACTGGCGGTTCTTCCGGTCAGCCTCTTCCCGCTTACCCTGGAAAGCTCCGCAGTCTACAAGTATTTTAGCCTTATCTGTAAAAAGGAAATGACGGGAACCGGTAACCTCGCCGGCAGCTCCCTGTGAAAAGATGGTGATACTCATTTTATCCTCCCAAATTACAGTATAGCATATTTAGAAAAAAAATGATATATTTATATCATGAGCGAAGAAAAAGATGTAAAAGACACCGGGAAGCAGGATAACAACGAGACACTGCTCAAGACCAGGTCTATACTGATCTCCGGCGAGATAGATAAAAAGATGGCAGAGAAGGTGGTGAGCCAGCTTCTTATGCTTGAGGCAGAGAACGATGATCCTATCAAGGTTTTCATCGATTCCCCCGGCGGAGATGTGGATTCTGCTTATGCAATCTTCGACATGATCCGGTTCGTGAAGCCCAAGGTGATCATGATTGCCATGGGTCTTGCAGCCAGCGCAGGGGCTCTTGTCCTGTTGGCAGGAGATAAGGAGAACCGGTTCGGATTCCCTAATTCCCACTATCTTATCCACCAGCCGTTGAGCGGCATCCGCGGCGTTGCCACCGAGATTGAGATTCACGCAAAAGAGATTGAGAAGACAAGACAGAAAATAAATGCACTTATTGCAAAGGAAACCGGAAAAAGTCTTGCCCAGGTGGAGAAAGACACAGACCGTGACTACTGGATGAGTGCAGAAGAAGCCCTTGATTACGGCCTTATCTCAAAGATAATCTCAAACCGCAGCCAGCTGGCTTAATCACAAAAAGGCCTTCATCACTTCGTGAAGGAACTCTATCTTTTTCTCTATCTGGTTTTTCCTGAACTCCAGGAGATTCTCAGCAGGACCGTATACACCGGTCTTCACAGTAAGCTTAGGCTGATCCTCCTTAAGCTTCTGATAAAGAGACAGCCAGTCATCCTCTTCCATGATTGACTTGACAGGCAGACACGATACTATGCTGCGCCAATCCTTCTTAAGTTCCCACCGGATAAGGGCAAGGAATATAAGCTCCTCAGGCTGGAAATCGGAGAAGATCTCCTTCTCGTTCTGTGCACCGGGATAAAGCTTCTTATAAAAATCGAGATACTCTTTCTCGGCCTCTTCCAGGTTTCCCTGGCGATAGTACAGCTCAGCCTTCACCGGCAGGTTGTGGGTAAGCATATACTCCTGAGCCTCTGCACTTTCAAGAAGAGCTGCAGCCTTCTCCACATCACCCTCTTCCACCAGCATCCGGGCCATGACCACACCAAGACCGGCATCATGGGTCTTCTCATAGCCGGCGGCAAAGACATCATAAATCCTTTTCATATCCTCCGGGGTGGAATAGTACTGATTATAAACATGGTACACTTCGATGGCGGCCGGGAACTCCTTGATAGCCCCCTCCAGCACCTGGTCTGCCAGGTCAAAGTGCTGTCTGTCCCGCAGGTATTTGGCAGAGATGATCTTCCGTCTCCATTTCGGAGTCTTGATGTTCGGATAAATATAAGAAAGAAAGAAGATGGTACCTACAACAAGAGTCACCATTCCTAATTTCCAAAGCAGAGAAAAAGACATCTTCACCTCCTATCTCATAAGCCAGGGATTGAACTTGTTCTCTCCCTCTATATCGGTATCGGGACCGTGTCCTGGGAACACCTGGGTCTGCCCCGGCAGCTTGGAAAGCTTTTCCCGCAGGCTGTGCATAAGTGTGTCGTAGTCGCCGCCAGGCAGGTCGGTACGTCCTATGCTGCGGCAGAAAAGGGCGTCTCCGCAGAACAGCAGGTTGTCCTTCTGGCTGTAGAGGCTTATTGATCCAGGGGAGTGGCCCGGCGTAAAGATCACAGAAAGCTTCTGGTTGCCGAACTCTATGGTGTCACCTTCCTCCAGATACCTGTCGGGAGCCGGGTTGGGAACACTGCGGGAACCTAATATCTCTGCCCCGCCGCCAGACATCATGAGCTTGGAATCCAGCTTATGAATTGCAACAGGGATACCTTTGTCATGGAAATAACGGTCGGCTCCGATATGGTCGTAGTGGGCGTGGGTATTCACCACCAGGATTGGATCAAGACCTTCATTCTTAATAAGAGAATCAATCTTAGGTCCCTCGTCGCCGGGATCTACAATAACAGCTTTCTTGGTATCTTCGCATGCAAGGATGTAGCAGTTTGTCTGGAGCATGCCGACTGGAACACAATAAACTTTCATATAATTCACCCACTGTAAAAAAAAGTCCTGCCAAGCTGACAGGACTTAAGAGGTGCCCTGCGGATTCGAACCGCAGTATAACGGTTTTGCAGACCGTGGCCTTACCACTTGGCTAGGGCACCATGTTGCTCTACTATATCAGCATTTATTCTTCTTGTCCATATTAAGCGCATTTTTTTTCATACGCAGGTAAAAGTAATGGGAGAGGATACATATAGCATTCATCATCTCTCCATGGCCGAAGCCATGCTCTGCCTCATCCACCGGCACCAGTTTGACATCGATGGCCTCATCCTTATCCAGATCCTGGGAATAGGCCTTCTCCAGGTCCTCGGCATAATAGGTGTAGTTGGTGTTGTTCATGAATGCACAGTTTGGAGATGCAGTGCCGATAAGGGTCATCCTGCCGGCCCTGTAGCCTGTCTCTTCCCTAAGTTCCCGGACTGCAGCATGGAGAGGCTCTTCCCCTGGATCCACTATGCCTGCAGGAAATTCAAGAGAGATATTTCCGGTACCGTGCCTGAACTGCCGGACCATAAGGAAACAGTCCTTACCTGCATCGTTTTTAACCACTGCTATTATATTAACCCAGTCCGGAGAATCCACCAAGACAAAGTCCCCTTTCCGGCCATCCTCCATTTCCCGATCTACACGATATGTCTTGAAAATTCTGTAATCCTTGTCAAAGGTCCGCCCGGTCTCTTTCCAGATCAGATGCATGTCCTCTTTTCTCATATCAGTTCTCCTGAAGCTCCGCAATTGCCGCTTCCAGCTCCTCCCACCGGGCGGTCTTTGCCTCAAGTGCAGATTCATCCGCATCCAGCTGAGCCTTGAGCTCCTTTATCTTTGTTCCGTCGGAGTAGTTCTCAGGCTTTGCCATATCCTCGTTTAAGCGGGAAATCTCCTGCTCAAGGGCATCCAGGTCTGTCATAACCTGCTCCAGCTCCCGCTCCAGCCTCTTGAGATCCCGCTTGCGCTGCTTGGATTCCTCACGGCTCAGCTGGGCCTGCTTCGGCTGGCTGGCAGATGCAGCCTGTGCCGTCGGGATTCCTTCTGCAGCTGCAGCCTGCTGGGCCTTCTTTTCCAAATAATAGGCATAGTCCCCTACATAGCTGGTGGCTTTACCGTCACCCAGCTCCAGCACCCGGTCGGCCAAGTTCTCTATAAAGTATTTGTCGTGGGAGACAAAGAGCACTGTGCCGTCGTACTTTTTAAGAGCCTCCAGCAGAATATCCTTTGAGTTTATATCCAGGTGGTTGGTGGGCTCGTCCAGCACCAGAAGGTTGGCCGGGTGCAGCAGCATCTTAAGGAGTGCAATCCTGTTCTTCTCGCCGCCGCTTAATACAGAGACAGATTTATATATGTCGTCACCCCGGAAAAGGAAGGCCCCCAGCAGGTTCCGCACCTGTGGAATAAGATCGGTGGGGGCAGCATCCTCCACCTCTTCCAGAACTGTCTTCTGGTTGTTCAGGGTAGCCTCGAAATCCTGCGAGAAATATTCTATCTTTACATCTGTACCATATCGGACAGAGCCGGTGAAATCCTTGTCCACTCCGGCAATGATACGCATAAGGGTGGACTTTCCTGCCCCGTTCTTTCCGGCAAACACAATCTTCTCTCCCCGGTTTGCAAAGAAATCCAGGTGGTTTATGACATGGTTGTCCCCATAGGCCTTGCTTACATCGGAAAGAATAAGGACATCATTGCCGGAGTGGGGCGGGGCCGGGAAGGAGAAATGCATCTTCTTGAGGCTTTCGGGTATCTCTATGCGGGGAAGGGACTCAAGGTACTTGATACGGCTCTGCACCTGCTTTGCCTTGGTAGCCTGGTAGCGGAACCGGCGGATGAAGAATTCAACCCTGGCTATCTCCTCCTGCTGCTGCTTATAGCGCTCAATCAGAGATTCAAGCTCCTTGCTCCGCCGCTTCTCATATTCGGAGTAATTGCCTTTATAACGGTTCATCCTGCCGTTAAAAAGTTCGTATATTTCGTTGACTGTGGAATCCAGGAAGGAACGGTCATGGGATACAACCACTACTCCTCCCTTGTATGAGTTTATAAAGTCCTCAAGCCACACCCTGGCCTCAAGATCAAGATAGTTGGTGGGCTCGTCCAGAAGCATTATATCGGGGCTTTCAAGAAGCACCTTAGCCAGGGCAATGCGCATCTGCCATCCGCCGGAAAAAGCCTCTGTGTGTTTGTCAAAGTCTGCTCTGGTAAAGCCCAGACCTAAAAGCACTTTCTCCTTGACCACCTTGCGGTCGTAGTAGCCGCTGTTCAGAAGATGTTCCTGGATATCGTGATCCTCCTCAAGAAGACGTTCTGTCTCCTTGGAAGAACTCTGGGACTGCTCCAGAAGATGCCCTATCTGTTCCTTCCGGTCCAGCAGGGTCTGATAATAATCATAGGCCTTCTCTGTCTCCTCCATCAGTGTGAGCCCCGAATGGGTAAGGCCGGACTGAGGCAGATAGCTTATACGGGTACCCCTCTGCATGGTCATGGTTCCTTTGTCAGGCTGGATAAGCCCTGCCATGATGCGCATGAATGTGGTCTTTCCGCTTCCGTTGGCCCCTGCAATGGCAGCTCTGGTATCAGGTCCTATGTTGAGGTTCACATCCTGCAGGATATCCCTGTCACCGAAGGCCAGGGAGACACCGCTTAATGCCACGAATGCCATTAACGGCCTGCCTCGCTAACAGGACTGAACATAATTATTTTTGTATTTTCCGGAACCTTGGTCAGAACCAGCCCTTTGAAAGCCTCCTCCGGAATATAGATCAGCTGAAGATCGCCATTTGTAAGCCGTTTGAAAATAAAGCTCATCTCTTTTGCAGTGCGGGAGAATGTCAGAGTTATGACACCATCGTAGCCCCTTGATTTCTTAAGCTTTTCAGAGACATACCGCTGGTTGTCCACAATACCTTTGTCGCCGTTGGCAGAAGGGATGAACTCTGCCATTTCGGCATACCGTTCTGTCCATACAAAAGTCTTGTCGGAATTGAACTTGAGCCTTCCGTTGTCAGGGCTCTCAAAAAACTGAACACGCTGCATAAGGAGAGTGTATTCATCAGTTTTCTGCTTGTTCTGCTCTGCAATGTAGTCCTGCAGAGGTGTATCCAAGGTGATAAAGAACTCAGACCGGTCAACGCCGTCATCAGAATAACGTACAAAGAGCCTTCCGTCCGGATAGAATGTGATATCAATGGAAGCACCGACAAACAGGATCCGGTTATGGGACTGCTGCTTGACCTCGGTGAATTTGAACCGATGCTCTCTCTTGCCGTCCCGGAGATATATCTCTTTTTTCTCAAGTTCGCCCCACAGACACCGGCCATCCCTGAGAACTGCCAGATTCGGATAATCCTGTTCCATCTCCTCTCTGTATTCCACCGGATACCACTGGTTCCCGAAGAAGCGGTCTGTAAACATAGTGATATCTACTGTACGGGTTGAGTTCCCTTTCCCGTCATCCATGTAAATAGTCAGGTTTCTGTCAAAGCAGTAACCCACAATGCCGTCATCGGTGATAATCTTATACCAGTAGCCGGAAAGATGATCTCCCAGCTGCACCTTCTCATCACCCCGGTCTATAATCTTGATCACCTGACCTTCCCTGAGGATATAGACACGGGCACTCTGGACATCGGGAGTCTCCCTGACAGGAGTCTTTGCCTCGGCATAGGCGAAAAGATCCTTGTATGGCCACAATTCGCTCTGGGCTGCCTTAGCCTCTTTCTTAGTGCGGAACACAAACCCCCGGAAGCTTGCAATCTCGGCATACTTCTTGTTTCCCAGATTGAGGATATGGGTTTTTCTAAGGTGAGATTCAGATTTTATGGGGAATACATCTGCACAGCCCATGACTGAAAAGTCCTCGGGCCAGGCCACCACAAAATAGCCCATCTTGTTGTTGCAGCCGGTCAGAGCCAGCATAATCAGAAGAAAAAAGAATATATAAGTATGGCGGAAATGCCCCATATTTTTCATAATTACCCCACTTAAATATGGCATTTAGTGAAATTTTATAATAGTATATCTAAAAATAGATTTTTTTTGAATAGCCAGAGGTGCAAAATGAACAAAGAGATATGCAAATATATTGATGAACATAAATCAACTTTCGTGGAGCTGGAGACACTGCTTTCATCCATCCCGGCCATCTCTCCCCTTTCAGGCGGCGAGGGAGAATATAAGAAGGCTCATGCCCTTGAGGAATGGCTCAGGAAGCAGGGTTACACCGATTTCCAGTATATCGAGGCACCGGATGAGAAGGCATACAAGGGAGTCCGCCCCAGCCTGATCCTCACGATCCCGGGCAAGAATAAAAACAGAAACTTCTGGATTATGAGCCATGTGGATGTGGTGCCTCCCGGAGACCTTAAGCTGTGGAACACCGATCCCTACAAAGTTGTGGAGAAGGATGGAAAGCTCTACGGCCGTGGCGTGGAAGACAACCAGCACGGCATAGTGGCATCTGTAATGGCGGCTCTGGCACTTAAGGATGCAGGGATAGAGCCTGAAGATACAGTAAAGCTGCTGTTTGTGGCAGATGAGGAGATCGGTTCTGTCTACGGTCTCATGTACATACTGGAGCATCATCCGGAGCTGTTCGGCAAGGAGGACTATGCCTTGGTGCCTGACTCAGGATGCCCTGCCGGAGACGAGATAGAGATAGCCGAGAAGAACATGCTGTGGCTAAGGTTCCACACCAAGGGCGTGCAATGCCATGCGTCACGGCCGGAGCTGGGAAAGAACGCTTTTGTGGCAGCCAGCGCACTGGTGCTCAAGATGTCGGAACTTAACGATTATTTCAAGAGCTTCCAGGACAACCTGTTCAATCCGCCCCGCTCCACCTTTGCCCCCACAAAGAAGGAGGCCAACATACCTAATGTGAACACAATCCCGGGAGATGATGTGTTCTACCTGGACTGCCGCATCCTCCCTACTGCCGATATGGATGAGATTATGGCAGAGATAAGACGCCGCTGCGCTCAGGTGGAGAAAGAATACGGAGTGCAGATAGAAATAGAGAAAGTGGTGGAGGGAGTCTCCAGGAAGTCGGATCCCCAGAGCCACATAATAAAGCGGCTTGAGAAAGTGCTTAAGGATGTGGCAGGCAAAGAGGCTCACCTGGTGGGAATAGGGGGCGGCACAGTGGCAGCCCATTTGCGCAATATAGGAATGAACGTGGCAGTATGGTCCACCATAGATGAGACCTGCCACATGCCCAATGAGTATACATGGATAAAAAATCTTCAGAATGATGCCAAGGTCATGGCACACCTGATGATCTGACTATCTCAGCTTCTTGCCGTCGGAGAAAGCTTTTCCCACAACTTTGCCCAGCTGGATATAAGTGTGGTTCACCGGGTCGTAGGTAATGGCCTTTAGCTTGGCCGGATCCACCTTGCCGCCGGTAAGAATGCTGTCATCAGCAATCACATTGATTATGTTTCCAACAGCCTGCTCGGTACTGTCGTCATAGCTCACCAGCTGGCATTCCAGAGTCAGGGGAAGTTCCACTATCACAGGAGCATCCACATTTGCACTCTTAGCTGCAGTGAGGCCAGCCTTTGCCAGCTTGTCAGATTCCTCATATGCCGAGACAATGCCCACATAGTCGCACTCTGTCACATGGTCTGCATCTGCAACTGCCACAGTAAAAGCTTTGCGCTCCTTAAGGTTTGCAACAGTCTTATGTGATTTATCCAGACACAGGCATACCATATTGTCGTTGAATATTCCGCCCCAGGCTGCAGCCATCAGGTCCGGTTTTCCTTTCTTATCATAAGTCCCCACCATCAGAACTGGCATCGGGTAGAGGATTGTCTTTTTTCCAAGGTCGGTCTTCATAGTTCCCTCCATAATCAGTATAGCATAAATAATTAAAAAGGTGTAAAATAGAAGTATGTTAGACATTAAATTCATCAAGGAACACCTTGAGCAGGTTAAGAAGAATATCACAGACAGGAACATGGTGGCCGATGCCGACCTTGTTGTCAAGCTTTACGACGAGAAGACCGCACTTCAGCAGAAGCTGGATTCACTTCGCCAGCAGCGGAACGAGAATGCCGCCAAGATGAAAGGAAAGCTGGAGCAGGATGTGCGCACTGCCCTGATTGCAGAAGGCAAGAAGCTTAAGGAGGACATCGCAGCCCTGGAGAAGGATTACGAGGAGGCTGAAAAAGCCTTCAAGGTTGCCATGATGGACATTCCTAACATGGCTCATCCCGATGCACCTATCGGCAAAGAGGACAAGGAGAACCTTGAGGTCAAGAAGTGGGGCAACATCCCGCAGTTCAACTTCCAGCCGAAGGATCATGTGGAGCTGTGCGAGGCTCTGGACCTGGTGGACTTCGAGACTGCCACCAGAGTTTCCGGCACCAAGTTCTACTATCTTAAGAACGAGGCTGTGATCCTGGAGCTGGCTCTTACACGCTATGTAATGGACATAATCATGAAAGAAGGCTTTACCCCGTTCATCACACCGGATGTAGCCAAGGAAGAGGTTGCTGCCGGCATCGGATTCAATCCGCGGGGCGAGGAAAGCAATATCTATACAGTCGAGGGAACAGGCACATGTCTGGTAGGAACTGCCGAGATAACACTGGGTGGCTACTTTGCAGGTAAGACTATAGATGCAAGCAAGCTTCCTATAAAGATGGCAGGCCTTTCCCACTGCTTCCGCCGGGAGGCAGGTGCTGCAGGCCAGTTCTCCAAGGGTCTTTACAGAGTGCATCAGTTCTCCAAGGTGGAGATGTTCATCTACTGCCTGCCTGAGAAATCTGACGAGATGCACCAGTATATCCGTTCTGTGGAGGAAAAGATCTTCCAGGGTCTGGATGTTCCATACAGAGTTGTTGATACATGCACCGGAGACCTGGGTGCCTCTGCATACCGCAAATACGACCTTGAGGCTTGGATGCCCGGCCGCGGCGACTATGGTGAGATCACCAGCACCTCCAACTGCACCGACTTCCAGGCTCGCCGTCTGGGAATAAAGTACAAGGACGAGAACGGAACCAACTACCTGCACATGCTCAACGGCACAGCCATGGCTCTTACCCGGGCTATGATTGCCATCATCGAGAACAACCAGCAGGCAGACGGCTCCATCCTTATTCCAAAGAACCTGGTGCCATACACCGGATTCGACAGGATCGTACCTAAAAAATAATTATGATAACACTAGGGGAACTGCTTCCTAACTTCATGCACTTTGACTCTGTGGAAAGTGCAAACCTGATCCTTATGCTGGGAACAATCCTGTTTCTGGGAGCCATAGGAGGCAGGCTGTTCCAGAAGCTCAAGATTCCTCAGGTGGTGGGATACATAGTAATCGGCATCCTTATAGGCCAGTCGGGCTTACAGGTGCTCAACGCCGATGTAGTCACAACTCTTACACCTCTTTCCAACATGGCCCTTACTCTCATCGGCTTTATGATCGGCGGTGAGCTGAAGATGGCCACCATAAAGAAATATGGAAAACAGTTTGTAGGCATCCTGATAATGGAAGCTATTGTTCCATTCATCGTGGTGACCATCCTGGTTACAGCAATCTCCATCGCAATAACCGGCAATGTGCCGGTATCCATTGCCATGGGCGGCATACTGGGCGCCATATCCTCAGCCACTGCCCCGGCAGCCACCACCGACGTGCTGCGGGAGAACAGGACCAAGGGGCCCCTTACCACCATTGTATATGGCATTGTGGCCATGGACGACGCAGTAGCCCTTATACTCTATGCGGTGGCTGCCTCGGTGGCCTCTGCCCTGCTGGGAAGCCGGGCCGGGTCTTTCCTGTACCAGATCGCACTGCTGGGCTACGATGTATTTGCCTCCATCATAGTTGGTTCCCTCTTCGGTTTCCTCCTCTCCATGTTCATCCGCAATGTGATGAAGGACGAGGGACGTATCCTGGCCTTCTCCCTGGGCTCCCTGCTTCTTTCCACAGGACTGTGCGAGTTCTTCAATCTGGACAATATACTTGCAGCTATGTCGTTAGGCTTTTTCATGGTGAACTTTGCCCCAGCCAAGACCCGGCCCGTCTTTTCCCTGACCGAGAAGTTCACGCCACCTATCTATGTACTTTTCTTCGTCTTAGTAGGGGCTAAGCTCAATATATGGAATGTGACCGCCTATATAGGCTTCATCGCAGTTCTCTACATTTTCTGCCGTACCCTGGGCAAATCCATCGGCGCACGGATCGGCTCCAAGCTGACCCACGCCCCCGAGTCTGTATACAAGTACCTCCCCTACTGCCTGTTAAGCCAGGCAGGTGTGGCTATCGGTCTTTCCATCGCCGCAGGGCAGGACTTTGCCGACACTATCGGTCCTACAATAATGCTCATAATCACAGCCACCACCTTTGTGGTGCAGCTGGTGGGCCCTATCTGCGTGAAGTACGGTGTCACCAAGGCTGGGGAATGCGGTCTGGATATAACAGAAGAAGACATCATGAAAGGGTGCTATGTCTACCAGGTGGAGTCCGGCGGTATACGGGTATGCGACAGGGATCACTTCACAGTGGTGCCTGAATACGAGAAGCTCACTACTCTGCTTGACACTTTCAGCAAGCACCATAACCAGAACTTTGTGGTCAAGGACGAGGATGGAAAGTTTGCCGGAATAATCACACTGCAGAACCTGCAGGACTCTATCCAGATGCTGGAGTTCTCAAATGCAGTCATGGCAGTGGACATCATGGAGGACAGCCCTGCCACCTGCACCCCGGACATGTCCATACCTGAACTCTACAAGCTGTATGAGACCTACGACACAGAAGCTATTCCTGTGGTGGACAAGGATGGTATAGCCTGCGGAGTCATGGAGAAACCTGCTGTGCAGCGGTACCTCCGATCTCAAGTCCTGGCCCTTCAGAAAAAGCTGGCCAGCTTGGGCTAGGAGCATATAATGGATGCACTTGTTGCCTTTTTTCTGGGCATTATCGAGGGACTTACTGAATTTCTCCCGGTCTCATCAACAGGCCATCTGATTATTGCAGGCCGTTTCCTTACTTTTGCAGACCCGGCCTTTGAGAACATGTTCAATATAGTGATCCAGTTCGGGGCAATCCTTGCTGTGGTCTTCTACTTCTGGAATGACATCTTCCCCTTTACCCGGGATAAAGATAAGAACAGGAGGATATGGAAGCTGTGGGGGCTTATTGCAATAGCCTTCCTGCCGGCTGCTGTAATCGGAGTTCTTATAGACGACTGGATGGAGGCCCATCTTTTTAATCCGGTCAGCGTAGCTGTGGCCCTGATAACAGGAGCTGTGCTCATATTTATCGCAGAGGCAAGGAGCGACCGCCGTATGGCCGACCTCAGCCGGCAGGGGCAGACAGGGGCGGGGCTGGTTACAGAACCGTGCGGCATAACCATAAGGCTGGCCCTGGCCGTAGGCCTTTTCCAGTGCCTTGCCATGTGGCCCGGCATGTCCCGCAGCGCCTCCACCATAATCGGCGCCGTATTCTGCGGCTTTGCCCGCCCTCTGGCTGCCGAGTTCTCGTTCCTTCTGGGCATCCCAACCATCATGGGAGCCTCTTTCTTCAAACTTTTAAAAGCAGGCTTCGGATTCTCCGCATATCAGTGGGTCATTCTGACCCTTGGTACTGCAGTATCATTCATAACTGCCCTGATTGTGGTAAAATTCTTCATGGGCTACCTGAAGAAGTACAGCCTTAAGCCCTTCGCAGTCTACCGGATTCTTCTGGGAATCGCGGTTCTTATATTCTGTCATTAATGGAGGAGAGATATGAAGACACCCGAAGAATATAGAAAAGAGGCTATGGAAAACTTCAAGGCAGGCTACAACTGCGCCCAGGCCGTGCTGGTAACCTTTGCCGAGGAACTGGGAATGGACAGGGAAACTGCATCCAAGCTTTCACTCTCCTTCGGAGCCGGCATGGGCGGGCTGCGGGAAGTGTGCGGTGCTGCCAGCGGCATGTTCATGTGCGCCGGCCTCAAGTTCGGCATATCTGACATGACTGCTCCCGACGCACTGGCAAAGAAAAAGGAGCACTACCAGCGGATCCAGAGAATGGCAGCCCAGTTTGCCGAAAGAAGCGGCGGCTCCATCATATGCCGTGAGCTCCTGGGTCTTGCTCCGAAGAAGGCACCGGTAGAGGCCGACGCAAACATTGCCCAGCCCCACACCACTGAATATCTTAAAAAACGGCCCTGTATAGAATTAGTGGGGGACGCCGCAGAAATTTTTGCCTCAATGCTTCAATCCACTTGATTTTGGCATTATATATAAATATAATATTTCTATGAAAGCGCTGGAAAAGAAGATATTGGAAGAGGGGTCAATTCTTCCGGGCGGCATCATAAAGGTAAACTCATTTCTCAACCAGAATATCGACACTGCTTTCCTTATGGAAATGGGGAAAGAAATCGCTTCCATCTATTCCAATGAAAAGATTGACAAGATACTCACAATAGAGTCCTCAGGCATTGCACTTGCATTAGCAGCAGCCATGCAGATAGGGGTTCCGGTCCTCTTTGCAAAGAAGAACAGATCCTCCAACATCTCTGGAAAAGTGCTGACTGCACCTATCCACTCTTATACCTACAACAAAGACTATACTGCAGTGGTTTCTGCCGAATTCCTCAAGGAAGGAGAGCATTTGCTGCTGGTGGATGACTTCCTGGCCAAAGGGGCTGCTCTGGAGGGTCTTATCTCAATAGCAGAGCAGGCAAAGGCTGTGGTTGTGGGAGCCGCAATAGCCATAGAGAAGGGCTTCCAGGACGGTGGAAAAAGGATAAGGGCAAGGGGAATCAGGATAGAGTCCCTGGCAGTTGTGGAATCAATGACAGACAGCTCTGTCACATTCAAATAAAGACCAAAAAAATAAAAGAGGGGAAAAATGAAAAAGATTTTAATGATCTGTTTAATTGCACTGGTTGCAGTTTCTGCATTTGCAGGCGGATCCAAGGAACAGGCTGCAGCAGCACAGGGTGAGTATGCCAACGTCAAGATTGGATTTATCTTCCTTCATGACCCGGCATCTTCAACTTACGACAACAACTTCTATCAGGCAGCACTCCAGACACAGAAGGCCCTGGGACTTTCCGACAGCCAGGTTATCTTCAAGTGGAATGTAGAGGAAGGAGCTCCTTGCTACGAGACCGCATGTGACATGGCTGATGCAGGATGCAACATCGTATTCGCAGACAGCTTCGGTCACGAGACATATATGATCCAGGCTGCCCGGGAGTATCCAAATGTACAGTTCTGCCATGCAACCGGAACAAAGTCCAGAACAGAAGGGGTTGCAAACTTCCATAACGCATTTGCATCCATCTACGAAGGCCGCTTCCTGACAGGTATTGCAGCTGGTATGAAGATCAACGAGATGATCGCAGCAGGCAAGTTCACCGCAGACAAGGCAAAGATCGGTTACATCGCGGCATATCCATATGCCGAGGTAATCTCCGGCTATACATCATTCTTCCTGGGAGCACGCCATGTATGCCCCACCGCTACAATGGAAGTGACATACACCAACTCCTGGTTTGATATCGCAAAGGAGAAGACAGGTGCCGAGACCCTTATCAACGACGGATGTATCTTCATCAGCCAGCACGCTGACTCCGAGGGCGCTCCTAAGGCATGTGAGGAGAAAGGGGTTCCAAACGTAGCTTACAACGTAAGCACAATCAACCTGGGACCAAACACAGCTCTTATCTCTTCCAAGATCAACTGGGCTCCATACTACGAGATGATCATCAAGGCAGTTGCCAAGGGCGAGAGCTTTGCAACCGACTGGTGCGGCACTGTAGACACAGGCTCTGTAGAGCTTACCGAGCTCAACGAGAAGATCGCAGCAAAGGGAACCAAGGAAGCACTCCAGCAGGCAATGGCTGACCTTAAGTCAGGCAAGCTCCACGTATTCGACACCAAGGCATTCACTGTAGGTGGAAAGCACCTTACAGAGTATCTTGCCGACGTTATCGACAAGGGCGACTTCCAGCCAGAGACCAACGTTATCGTAAACGGTGTGTTTGTTGAGTCCGGCGAGCAGTTCCGCTCCGCACCATACTTCGACATGCTCATCGACGGCGTTAAGAAGTACGAGTGATTAAAGGATTATCCGTGGCTGTACCGGCAATCGAGCTTAGAAACATTACCAAGACCTTTGGCAGTGTTGTAGCCAACGACAATGTATCTCTCTCTGTCTACCGGGGAGAGATACTTGCTCTTCTGGGAGAGAACGGAAGCGGCAAGACTACGCTGATGAACATGATCTCAGGCATCTATCATCAGGATTCCGGCGAGATCTTCATCGACGGCAAGGAAGCTGTCATCAATTCTCCGAAGGATGCCTTTGACTACAAGATCGGCATGATACATCAGCACTTCAAGCTGGTGGATGTCTTCACAGCTGCGGAAAATATTGTCTTAGGAATCCGTAAGACCCTGGATCTGGCAGGCACCAAGAAGAAGATTCAGGAGATATGCAGAAAGTATGGATTCGAGGTGAACCCGGACCAGAAGATTTATGACATGACTGTCTCCCAGAAGCAGACTGTGGAGATTGTCAAAGTGCTTTACCGGGGTGCCGACATCCTTATTCTGGATGAGCCTACCGCAGTACTGACACCCCAGGAGACAGACCGTCTTTTCGCAGTGCTCAGGAACATGAGGAACGACGGCAAGGCTATAGTGATCATCACCCACAAGATGCACGAGGTGGAGGCCCTTTCCGACCGGGTGGCCGTGCTCCGGAAGGGACAGTTCATAGGCACTCTCAAGACCAGCGAGACCGATGCCCAGGAGATGACCAATATGATGGTGGGACATCAGGTGTCACTAAACATCGAGCGGCCAGAACCCCTGGACCCAAAACCACGGCTTGTAGTGGAAAACCTTACTGTGGTGGACCAGGACGGCATAAAGAAGCTGGACAATGTATCCTTTACCGCAAACTCCGGCGAGATACTGGGAATAGCTGGAATCTCGGGCTGCGGACAGAAGGAACTTCTTGAGTCCATAGCAGGGCTCCAGCCTGTTGAGTCAGGCAATATCTACTTTATAAAAAATGATGGAGAGCGGGAACAGCTGATAGGGCTTGAGCCTCTCAAGATCAAGGAGCTGGGTGTGGCCCTCTCCTTTGTACCCGAGGACAGACTGGGCATGGGCCTGGTGGCAAACATGGACCTGGTGGACAACATGATGCTGAGATCATACACCAATGGAAAGAGTATGTTCACAGACAGGAAATCCCCAACCAAGCTGGCAAAGCAGGTTGTAGACTTCCTGGAGGTCATAACTCCAAATGTGTTCACCCCGGTGCGGAAACTTTCGGGCGGCAATGTGCAGAAGGTGCTGGTTGGTCGTGAGATATCCAACGCCCCTACCGTACTTATGACAGCCTATGCAACCCGTGGACTTGATATAAATTCGTCATACACAATCTATGACATGATAAATATGCAGAAGGATCGGCAGGTGGCTGTCCTCTATGTAGGCGAGGACCTGGACGTTCTTCTTGAACTCTGCGACAAGGTGCTGGTGCTGTGCGGCGGCAAGGTGTCGGGCATGGTTGACTGCCGGAACACCGACAAGCACACGGTAGGTGCCCTTATGACCCGGCTGGGAGGTGTCAAAGCATGATCTATATTTCCCGCCGCACCGATGTGCCGCTTAAAAAAGCTGTGACAATAAAGGCATTCGCCATACTGCTTTCCTTGGTGGTCTGTGCTCTGGTGCTCTTTGTCATGACACATCTGAACCCCCTGGACATCTATATTGCAATGTTCAAAGGAAGCTTCTCCACCCAGCGGAAGTTCTGGGCACTGCTCCAGAACACCGCTATCCTATTGTGCATTTCCCTGGCTGTGACCCCGGCCTTCAAGATGAAATTCTGGAACCTGGGTGCCGAGGGCCAGGTGCTCATAGGTGCTCTGGTGAGCGCCACCTTCATGTTCTATATCCAGGACAGCTGGCCCAGCTGGCTCCTGATTCTGGTGATGCTGGTGGCCTCCGTTGCAGCCGGGCTCATCTGGGCAGGAATCCCGGGCTACTTCAAGGCCAGGTTCGGCACCAACGAGACACTGTTCACCCTTATGATGAACTATGTCGCCATCCAGCTGGTCAAGTTCTGCATCGCCGTGTGGGTGCCCAACGGTTCCAGCGTCATGGGCGTGCTGAACCGGCAGACACAGTGCGGCTGGATTCCGTCCCTCTTCGGGCAGAAATACCTTATCAATATTCTTATTGTGGCTCTTCTTACTGTGCTTATGTACATTTATCTCAAATACAGCAAGCAGGGCTATGAGATATCGGTGGTGGGCGAAAGCGAGAAGACTGCCCGCTACATCGGTATCAACGTAAAGAAAGTAATACTCCGCACTGCCTGCATAAGCGGTGCTATCGGAGGCCTGGCAGGTTTCCTGCTCTGTGCGGGAACTGGCCACACTGTGTCTGCCACCCTGGCCGGCGGCAACGGCTTCACCGCTGTCCTGGTATCCTGGCTTGCCAAGTTCAACCCCTTCGGCATGATACTCACCAGCCTCCTCATTGTGTTCCTGCAGAAAGGTAGCGGCGAGATTGCCCAGGCCTTCCGGCTCTCTGACAACATATCGGATGTCACCACCGGTATTATTCTGTTCTTCATAATTGGAAGCGAGTTCTTCATCAATTATAAGATTCATCTGAGGAGGAAGTGATGTTCGGGACTATTGCGTATCTTCTGGGCTCTTCAATCCGGCAGGGCATACCTCTCCTCTTCGGTGCCACCGGCGAGATTCTGACAGAAAAAGGTGGACATCTGAACCTGGGAATCCCGGGCATCATGTATGTAGGCGGCATCTCCGGCATTATCGGCGGCTATCTGTACGAGCATTTCTGCGCCAACCCTAATCCTGCCCTGTGCATCCTCATACCACTGCTGTCAACCATCATCGGCAGTGGCCTCATGGCGCTGATCTTCAGCTTCCTCACTGTGACACTGCGGGCAAACCAGAACGTCACAGGACTTACATTGACCACATTCGGTATAGGTATCGGAAACTTCTTCGGTGCCTCCCTCCTGAGCTTCTTCGGCGACAGCGGCTCCATCTCCCTCCTCACCATCGGAGGGTGGTACAAGGCTAAACTGATTCCCTTCCTGGACTTCGGATTCCTGGCTTACCTGGCGGTGATCATCGCCATTGCGGTAAGCTTCTACCTCAACAGGACCAGAGCCGGCCTCAACATGAGGGCTGTGGGCGAGAACCCGGCCACTGCCGATGCCGCCGGTATAAACGTGACCAAGTATCAGTACCTCTCCACCATCATAGGGGGAATAATCGCCGGACTGGGCGGCCTCTACTGGGTAATGGACTACACCGGCGGAACCTGGACCAACAACGGCTTCGGGGACCGGGGCTGGCTGGCCATCGCTATCGTAATCTTCGCCTTGTGGAAGCCGGTGCTTGGCATCTTCTGCTCATTCCTCTTCGGCGGCCTCTACATCTGCTGCATCCTGATACCTGGCCTCAGCTCTGCCGCAAAGGAGCTCATAACCATGGCACCATACGTGGTGACAATCCTGGTGCTCATCATCACCAGCATCAAGAACAAGCGGGAGAACCAACCTCCAGCCCATCTGGGTCTGAACTACTTCCGGGAAGACCGTTAAATATAACATAAAATTTCTTTGCCTTTCCTCAAGAACGATTGTATACTTTAACAAGGAGGAAAGGTATGGAAATGAGATTTTTCAAGTGTGAGGTGTGCGGCAACATCATTGCCATGGTGCACTCAAGCGGAGCTCCTGTCTCATGCTGCGGGAAACCTATGAAAGAGATTATCCCCGGCACCACCGATGCATCGGTGGAAAAGCATGTCCCAGTATACGAAGTCAAGGACAACAAGGTTGTCGTAACTGTGGGCTCAGCTATTCATCCTATGACAGAGGAGCACTATATCCAGTGGATTTCCCTGCAGACCAAGAAAGGGAACCAGCGGAAAGAACTCAAGCCTGGCCAGGAACCGAAAGCCTGCTTTGCCCTGTGCGAAGGGGATGAGGTAGTTGCAGTATATGCATATTGCAACCTGCACAGCTTATGGAAATCGTGAAATAACAGGAGGAAATTATGGCAAACAAATACAAGGGAACACAGACAGAGAAGAACCTGCTGGAAGCATTTGCAGGAGAATCTCAGGCACGGAACAAGTACACATACTTCGCATCCCGGGCCAAGAAGGATGGATTTGAGCAGATTTCTGCCCTCTTCCTGGAGACAGCAGACAACGAGAAAGAGCATGCCAAGATGTGGTTCAAGGAGCTGGAGGGAATCGGCGATACAGCTGCTAACCTGAAGGCTGCCGCTGACGGCGAGAACTACGAATGGACCGATATGTACGAAGGCTTTGCAAAGACAGCCGAGGCAGAGGGCTTCAAGGAACTGGCCGCCAAGTTCCGGGCTGTGGCTGCTATCGAGAAGCACCACGAGGAACGCTACCGCAAGCTGCTTGAGAATGTGGAGACAGCCAAGGTGTTCGAGAAGAGCGAGGTCAAGGTATGGAAATGCCGGAACTGCGGCCATATCATGGTTGGCACCAAGGCTCCGGAGATCTGCCCTGTATGCGCACACCCCCAGGCCTACTTCGAGGTCAACGCCGAGAATTACTGAGCAACTTGACTATGCATACAAAGTGATGTAAAATGCATGCATAGGAGAAAAGTATGCCAGCATTACAGATAAGAAATCTGGACCAGGGAATTTACGATTCCATCGTGGTGTTAGCTAAAGAGGAGAACCGCAGCATCGCTCAGCAGACAACTGTTCTCCTCCGCAGCGCCCTTAAGATTGATGCAAAAGAATTACAGCTTAAAAATGCCCTCAAAACCATCAAAAGCATCCAGATAAAAGAGCCAAGTCACAAATTTCCCACCTCTGAACAATTGATAAGGGAGGATCGGGACAGATGACTGTAGTATTAGATGCATCCGCAGCCATTGAGCTGATCAGAAAGACGGAAAAAGCTGAATTAATAGAAACATATCTGCTCCATTCAAATCTTATTGTTTCTTCAGAATTATATAAAGCAGAATGTGCAAATGCACTATGGAAGATGGCAAAGGCAGGCATGATAAAGCATGAGGAGCTGAGCACTCTGCTGGAGCAGTGCTATAAACTTGTCTATTCTTTTGTAAACATTGGGGAGAACAGCACAGAATCACTGTTTGAAGCTGTTCGGCTTGGACATCCTGTTTATGATATGCTATATTTCACCCTTGCCCGCAGGACAGGGGCAATTATGCTGACTATGGATCAGCGGCTTACAAAGCTATGCAATGAAAACGATATAGACTGCCCATTGCTTAATACGATTTAAAGCTGCAATAAAAAACCCAGCCAAACGGCTGGGTTTTGTTTTATGATTTACCGCTCACCCGCAGGAATCAAGTTCATTCTCTGTCCTTTGGCATTGCTAGGTACTCCGAGATATAGGTCCACTCCATCAGCTGTTGTATACTTCTCCAAGTCGGTCTTAAATGCCACTGAAGGAGGAGTACCTGAATATCCATTTGACTGAGGAACAGTTCTTCCATCAGCATGATATACAGGAGATTTACCCGGGTTATTATTGATCATGTCATTGCTTATCATTCTGTTCTTTCCGTAAATACCATCTTCTTCCCTGAGTTTATCTATTGTACTGTTGCTGAATTCATCTGTAAAGATAGTATTGACCACTCCGTTGTTCTTAACTTTCCACTGGCCGATAATTACCCGCAGTTTCTCTGGTGTCATATAGAAGTTATGGGCAAACATCCAGTTCATACGGGTAACCTTACTCATATCCACTCCGCCGGCACTGTAGTTTATGACCTGAAGTTTTTCACACCGGTCAAACATATTGTCCATTCTTGTGACATTGTCAAAACTCCAACCTGAAAGATCAAGATTTTCGACGTTATAGCAGAGGTAGAACATCTGATACATATTTGTAACATACTGGGTATTAAAACCTGTCATATCCATAGTTGTATATTTATAACAACCCTCAAAGAGATTATGGCAGTCACCATACAGATATACATCTCCACCATAGTAATAGTATACAGTGTTGTCATTGCTATCATACCAATAAGCGAAGCTTCCCAAGAAAGTTTCTCCCTTGATATTGGCAGGGTATAATCCGGTTCCTGGATCCCGTTTCAGCGGGCCGTCTGCCTTTCTGAATGTGGCTCCGGCCTGGGCATAGGTATCATGCAGCTCTGTTATTATAGGCTTCATATATTTAACCGGGTCAGAGATGTTGACTGGGCCTGGAGGTGTTATACGCAATGTTGAATTCTGCACAGAGGTAATCTCATAGTTAGTGGCATAAAAACCAGCCTTAAGAGCAAGAGTTCCCTGGGAGATGGCATAATTTCCCACATCCTCGCCGGCCTCCCTGGCCAGACTACCGGAAAAGACTGTAGTTTTCCAGTTGTCAATATCCTTAAGAGATGACGGAGTCGGCTCAAACTCAAATTCCGGATCATCATCATCCTTTACCTTGCTGGTGGGATATATTGTGATTACAACCGGACAAGGGGTAATTGCAAATGTCTTGGAGCCATCAAAGGCTATTTCATAGTTTGTTGCATAATTTCCCTGCAGTTCCAGATCACCCTGGGTGATTGCATAGTCTCCTACCACATCACCGGCAGCTCTGCTCAACTTTGTGGCTCCGAAGGCCGCCGCCTGATCGACAATAGGGTCTGTGGCAAAGGTATATTTTGCCGGATCAGCTGCTCCATAAATTCTGCTCTGATGTGTTGAAGGTATGACATTCAACGCTTTTTTATTTATTGTCAGAGTAGAGTTGACAAATGCAATGGTATAGTACTCATGGTTTGTACCAGTAAGGTCCAAAGTTCCCTGTTTTATAGCATACCCACCTGCTTTAACATTTTCTCCCGGCTCACGGGCAGGTGCACCGGTAAAGCTCAGTCCTGCAGGCAGTGCCTCAGTCGGGGTATAAGAAAGTACTGGATCCGGGTCACCATAGAACTTGCTCTGCGGATTTGCAGAAACATGGATTATGTTGTTGTCTGTAATATTGAGAGTTCCATTCACAAAAGAGATGTCATAGTTATCAACATACCTTCCCCCTAAACCATCGGTCGCAGTGGTAAGAGCCAAGGTTCCCTGCTCTATGGCAAAGACACCTACATTTGCCATGGTGGCTGCCTCGCATTCCAAAGCGCCGGTAAAGGCTGAATCTGGTAAGTTTTGGTCGTTGGTGAAGGTGAAATCAGGGAATTCCGAATTGAATACTCTGGTGAATGAATTAGCTGTTACTGTGACTGTTTTCTTATTGATAGTCAGTGTCGCAAGATTACCGGAGTCTGGAGTAAGTTCGTTAAATTTAAGGTGATACGGCTTGCCATCTGTAGCAGAACCAGCCAAAGCAAGGGTTCCAGGTTTGATGTAATAATCGCCGGCAACCTCGCCACCAACTCTGTTCAGAGCTCCTGTAAGGGAAAGTCCTGCAGGAAGAGCTGCCGGGCTTATAACAAAAGTGAATATAGGATCTTTCTCGCCATATAATTTCTCAAAGCTTATTGCCCTGACAAGAATCTCCCCCTCTGGTGCAATATGGAGTGCGGCCGGGGTAAAATCAATTCTCCAGTCTCCGGCATCAGTTCCTTCCAGATGCAGTGTACCCTGGGTGATTGCATAATCTCCAGGGGCTTCTCCTGGTGTCCGTTCAAGTGCACCGGCCACAATAATACCGGCAAGCCGTAAGGATTCTCGGCTTGGAGCGATGAAATAATCAAATTCCAGAGGATCAGGGTCAGTTGCAAATTTATCCTTGTTGTTGGCTATAACAGTTACAACACCTTTTTCATAGATGGTCAACTTTGCCCCGATATAAATCAAGGTATATTTAGCAGCATTTTCTCCGGTAAGAGCCAAAGAGCCCTGCTTGATGTCATAATCTCCGGCCTCTTCTCCGGCAACACGGATTAAGTTTCCTGTAATCTCAACACCCGGTGGAAGCTCTTTTGGAATATGGGTATAGGTAAACTCCGGATCAGGCTCTATCCTTCCCTGGGGATCATCGGGGTCATATATTTTTTCCTTGTAGTCTGCTGTGACAAATATAACAGTAGAATAGCCTTCCCCTTCTGTATGCGATGAAGAAGCAACTGGTTTAACGTCATTGACAAAGGCCAAATTCCCGTTATCACAAGTTGTCAACGCCAAAACTATAAATAATAAAACTGAAAAAATAATCAACTTTTTCATAAATTTTTCCTAAACATAATATATAAAATATAATATCCTTCAATCCATAGGTCAAGGAGTTTCAACCGTAGTCAACCTCTCCCTCAGGTGTTCCTGCCTTGCTCCGGACCAGTGCACCCACAATAGAGACTCCCGATGGCAATGGATCAGGCGAGAATGTATAGGTAAGAGCCGGATCGCTTTCGCCTACAAATTTCTCCTGTGGATCGGCAGCAACAACAATAGGAATTATTACAGTGCTGTCCCAGTTTGAGGAACCTTTGGGCAATTCCTTTATATCATTCACAAAAGCGATTCCGCCGTTATCACAGGCAATGAAGAAAGCAAGGGCGAGGAATACCAGCAAAAAGAAAATTATTATTTTCTTCATTATGTTATTTTCCTGTTGCACTCCAGCTGTTGCTGAAACTCCAAAGAACCCCCAGGGTGAAGCGCGGGGTGAATCTATAGTCAGGCACCCAATCCAAGCTGATATCTCCGGTAACCTGCAGGTGCTTGTGCAATGTCACATCGAAGCCCACAGATGTCCGCCACAAGAGATAGGTTTTCATATCAATATCCCCGTCTATCTTGTAATAGAACCATGCAGGGCCAATCATTGTGCTTATATAAAAATCAGGCTGGCACTGGAGGCCGTTAATACGCCAGTTTAAACCAGTTCCTCCAAGAACCTCATAGAAAAAGGCATGGTCTGCATCGTAGCCGGGGAGCTCATCTCTGACAAAGTCATCAGGAACCTGAGACACACCGATGTCTGCCAGCAGGAACCAGTGGGGCATAAGTGCAAGTGTTCCCTCCAAGTCAATATCCCGGTCTCCGAATTTGATTCCGAGAATATTTCTTGCCTGTCCGGGGTTAAGAATACTGAATGCGCTGACCAGGTTTCCCTTTCTGGTGACACGGGTAGTACCTGTACGCTCGGCTTCGGTCAGAGCTTCATCCCGTTTGTCCAAGGATTCTCTGTACTCATAAGTGCGGGCCAGAGCTTTCTGATATGCAATTTCGCTGGCATTTCTCTCTGCCTCAAGCTTGTCAAGCTTCTCGTTCAGCTCAGCTATCTCTTTATCCCTGGCAGCAATAGCACCTTGGAAGTGCTGTCCCTCGCCGCTCAATGCATTGTTTCTATTGCGGAGATAGCGGTTCTGCTCCTCAAGCTCTGCAATACGTCTCTGCAGGTTTTCCTGCTCCGCCTGAAGGGCAGTCCGGTCAAACTCGGCTTCTCCCTTCTCACGCTCCAGCTTTTCAATCTGGGAACGGAGCTCGTCCAGCTGATGCCGCATTGCCTCGTCTGCCAAGTCAGGGGTATTATCCTCCATTATGCGGACATTAGGCTGCGATGAGTCTGAGTTCGGATTTGAGTCTTTTTTATTTGCTATAAGAATACCAGCCGCTGCCAACAATGCAAGAACAATCGCAGCTGCTATTACTATCTTTTTCAAAACTTTGTCCAATAATAAAGATTAATAAATAGCATTAATTTTTATTAATTTGAAGAGCTGAAGCAGGAGGGAAAGGGGGGGGGGGGGGGGGGGGGGGGGAGCGAAAAAGTGCAAAAAAAAAGGACTTCCGTTTTGGAAGTCCTTTCTATAAACGTTGGTGGCGTTCGGTTATGGGTTTACAACAATATATGTTGATGCAGATTTGCACATTGTATAATCTGCGCTGATTGCAACGCAGGTGATGTCATACAGTCCAGGCTGTGAAAGGTTCAGCTCGCATGTTGTCCCGGTCTCGCCTGTCTCTGTTCCATTGATATACCATGAGAGAATCGCACCTTCGGATGCCTTTGCTGTGAAGATTGCTGTCTCGTTAATCTCCACCATCTCAGGTCCGGTGATTGAAACTTTGACTGAAGGAAGCTTCAGGGTAACTGATACAGGCTGACCTTCTGCGTTGGAAGCAGACAGGGATGAAGCTCTGGAAGCAGCAGAGTCATAGCTGTCAGAACCGCCAGCCACATTGCAGGAACAGAAAAGAGCTCCGAACACCAGTGCCATAACCATCATCTTAACCATCAAACCAAAATTTCTCATAACCTCTCCTTTTTTCAGTAACGTTTCACCAACGTTTCCGTTTACAATACCAACATTACTATACCGTTACTAAGTTGTCAATAGTAACGCAGAAGAAATTTTGCAAATTTATGAAACTTTTTTATAAATACTTGTATTATAAGTATTTAGTTTTTAAGAAATTTTATAGAAACTCTATAGAAATAGCAAAATATTACCAACCAGAACCAACGTTGGTGAAGAATTTCTATATATTTTCTAAAAAATTGAAGCAAAATGAGGCTTTTGTGTGGTCCATTGAAAAAAGAAATACTGGAAATAACAAGAGACTCCCGGCGGCGGGGAAAGCGTTAACAGTTAATAGATAGTAAATACATTGCTGATATATTTGATTTTGTATTTGCTTGCATTGACTCCAGTAAGCTCCACAGTACCCTGCCTGATGACATAAGTACCATAATCCTCACCAGGGTCCCTGGATAATTCACCGGTAAGGGAAACTCCGCTTGGAAGCGGCTGGGGACTGAATGTATAGGAAAAGGATGGATCAGGGGCATTTTTGGCCTTTATTGCCGAATTTGCCTTTATAATAATTTCAGAAGTTCCCCCCTTGCCTCCCGAGTGCCCGGACTTTTCCCACATCTCGCTTATAAAAGGAAAACCGCCGTCGCAAGAAATGAGCATACTGAGAGAAGCGAACAGTAGAAATAAAAGCAAGACCTTCTTGAACATAACAATCAATTTTATGGGTTTTGCACTGTTGTAAGGCGCCGGTCTCTGATTCGTGACAAGTTATTGCCACCCAAATAAAGCTTTGTAATGACAGTATTATTCGGGTGAGTATCAAAGGCCTGTCTTGTTGCCTTATAATCGTTCATATCAGTCAAATATAACTCGTTGCTTGGGGCAACTTCATGATTATTATCATCACATGTTGCAAAGAGTGCTGTAACCGCAGGAACATTCACATGGTTAGAGAAGTCCCAGGATTCTATCACTGTCGCAAGCCGTGTAGGTGTCATGACATAGCAATGGCTGAACATGTAGAGGATATCTTCCAGATTATTCAATTCTGTATGGGTCGGGAATGTTATGACTGCACTACCGCAGCGGTCAAACATTCTGTTCATTGTTGTGACTTTGGAGAAGTCCCAGCCGCTCAGGTTCAATGCTGTCACATAGCTTGGAGTACCTGCTCCGTAGCATGCGAACATAGAGGACATATCGGTTACTTTTGAAGTATTGAAGCCTGATACATTCAGTACAGTAAGATTGCTGTTGGAGCACAGATAGAACATATGGCTCATGTTTGTAACCTTGGATGTATCAAGACCGCTGACATCCAGACTTCTGATATTCATCTTCTTTGCAGCCGGTTGTTTTCCTTCAAGATCAGTACTTGAGAACATATAGGACATATCAGTTACATTAGCAGTATTGAAGTGAACAAACTTTCCATTTTGCTTTTCTGAATCCAATACAACTGATGTCAATCCTATGCAGCCGTAGAACATATGGGACATATTGGTTACAGCTGATGTATCAATACCTGTCAGATCAATAGAAGTATACTTAGTCTGTTCCCTGAAGAAATCGGCCATGGAACCTGCCTTGAACCTGAATGTGTTGCCTACTTTGTCGGAATGCCAGTAGATATGACCATTATTATCATACCATATTTTGACATTCTTTATTCCAACATACTCCACACCCTGGGGCTCAACTGCAGACCGGCTGAAGGATGTTACAGGATATGCATCATACAGTGCATCAACTATATATTTGAAATAAGTGATATTAATATCAGGGTCTAGGTCTGATGAGAAGGTTGCCTCAAAATCCACCTCGCCATCAGGCATTGTAAATGAATACAAGTCTCCCCTTATAATAGGAGTGATTGTCTTTGCAGGGGTTCCCCATGTTATCGAAACATTGTTCAGCTCGGAGCCGCTCAGGGCTTTAACATAGACAGTGACCAGGTCGCCGGCAGCGGCAAGAGTGGCATTAGGCTGGACAACTCCCTTCTCAGCATCAAAAGTCAGATTTATGCCATAGATTTTTGGAGTGATGCAGCCAAGCTGCCAGATTCCGTTATCCATGTGGCCGCTGATAACTGCCATGGCACCTGCAGGCATAACTACTTCTATATTGCCCTCTATATCGCCTGCCGAATGGGTCAATGTGAAGTTATAGGTTCCTGGAGCCAAGCCAGAGAGTGTATATTCAAATGGATATTTGTCAGATGCGCTTGTGGCAGTCACCACAAAAGGACCGCCTGAAGCTGTACCTGTGTAGGAAATGCTCAGAGTATCGTCCACAGCAGCAGGAGCAGTCACAGATACGCGTACAGAACCGGCCACGGCATTGGTAACCAGTTTGTTGACCAGAACAGAGACATTCACAGAAGTGTTTTCAACATTTGTGACATCGGAGAAACCTTCGTAAATAACACTGGTACCACTTTTAATCTGTATACCGAATACCCATGGACCAGGTGAATAGTAACCAAGGCTCACCCCTTCATGATAGTTTATAGGAACCCAATCTGTAGCCCCATGGATTCTGGATCCGGCCGGAGCTACCCACTGAGGAACTGCATTGTACTGATATGTAAATGATGTCCAGTAATCACCGCTTACCCCCACAGACTTCTGCAAGTCAGAAGAATCGCTGTCCACAGTAAGGCATACCTTGACCAGGCCACTGGACTTAGATACAGCAGAATCAGATACCGAACCGTTGTCGCAGCCGACCAGGAGAACAAGAAGAGTTAACAGCAATGTAAATATAGATGCCATTTTCTTCATCATGGGGTTTCCTTTATTGTAAGACGGGCATTTCTTTGATTGGAACCACCGCCTATATACAGACGGACACCATCTTTAGTCCAATACTCCTCGGCAAAACGATCGAAGAAGTATCCTCCGGATTTGGTCTGGGTATTTTCGCGGAAGATATAGTTTGCTCCGTTATTATCACCAGCATTATTATTTTGACTGTTTCCAAACATAGAAGTGTTAGAATTGCCATAAATAGTAGTCTCATAATCAGCATGATTTTCAAATGTCCAGGTCGCTACAATATCCTTGAATACCGCAGGGGTCAAAGCCAGACAATGGCTGAAGAAGTGTGACATTGTAGTAAGGCTTGCAAAGTCGGTTGTTTCTGGGAATGAGAAGCTGGCCAAACTCTCCTGCCGGTCAAACAGGTGAGCTACTGATGTCACATTTGCGAAATTCCAACCGGACAGATCCAGTGAAGTCAAATGGCCAGGACAGTACACGCCGCTATAATTATAGCAGGCGAACATGGAGGACATGTCTGTTACATTGGCAGTATTGAAACCTGAGACATCCAGCTCTGAAAGCTGCCAGCACATATAGAACATATAGCTCATATCTGTAACACTGGAGGTATCAAGACCGCTGACATCCACAGAAGTCAAGCTCATCGCAGTTGGTTTTGTGCCTGATGCTTCTATAGTTTTACTGCAGAACATATATGACATATCTGTCACATTGGCAGTATTGAAGTGGACAAACTTTCCATTTTGCTTTTCTGTATCCAATACAACTGTTGTCAGCCCTTCGCAGCCCCTGAACATTCCGGACATATTGGTGACAAGAGAGGTATCTATACCGGAAAGGTTTATATTTGTAAAAATACTGCAATCCTTGAAGAAATTGGCCAAAGACCCGGCTTTGAACCTGAATGTGCCGGCGTCGTTCTTCCAGCATATTTTATTTTTCACGGAGTCATACCACAGTTTCACACCCTTTGTCTCAAAGTAATCCCCTTCGATCTGGCCGCTGTCATAACCAAAGGATGTGGCACCAGGATAAGAATCATGCAATATCTTGAACAAAGCTTTGAAAAGCGGGATGTCGATATCTGAGCCCACACCTGAATATACGGCATTGATAGCCACATCATCAGCATCGGGCATCACAAAAGTGTACAGACCATTGTTCGGAACAATCGGATTTATGGAGCCGCCGGTCCATGTCACGCTTACGTTGCCCTGAAGCACGTTGCCTGCATGGGGTTCCAAATGGAAAGAAACCTTGTCTCCTGCCGCAGCAGAAGTAAGATTGAACTGATAACTGCATCCAGTCAAGTTCAGAGTTATAGGATGAACTTTTACAGTGATATATCCAAGCTGCCAAATGCCATTATCAAGATGGCCTGTGATCTCAGCCCGCTCTCCGGCACGGAGGTCTACAGCTATAGCTGCACCAGCGCCAGTGGAGGAATGAGCTAAAGTGAATGTATAGTAGCCAGAGGATAGACCGCTGGCAGTATAAGTAAATTCCGTGGTGCCATTGCCAAGTGGGGTTCCAGTAACAGGCCCAGAAGAACCGCTTGCTGTACCGTGCCATGCTACAGTTATTTCTTCGTCATCAACAGTAGGAGCTGTCACAGTCACACTTACAGTACCGGATGCAACGTTTAAAATCTTATCCAACTGTACATTAACTGATGTATGGTTTGAATAAATATTGGTAGTAGCAGTACCCTGATAAATAAGAGTAGAGCCATATGTCACATGCACCTCAAAAAGCCATTCACCAGCTGTAAAACGTCCAAGGGTTGCAGGAGAGCCTGAATTATAGTTAGGAATAAGCACAAACTGATTGTTTGTTCCGCCGTGAATCGGACGATCCTGACTCCACTTTGGAGTTGCCTTATAATAAACTTTTAAATATGAAGGATCATAATTGCTGTCTACCGAAATGCTTTTCTGACCGGCGGAAGATCCACTGTCCAAAGTAAGGGATACATCGACAAGGCCGCTGGACTTGGATGCGGAAGAATCGGATACAGATCCGTTGTCACATGCGAGAATGCAGAAAAATACTAAGATAATAAGACAAATGATTGCATTTATGCATCTTGCTTTCATCTTCAAAATATCTTCTCTCCTGTTCCTTTTTTAATTTCCCTCTCAACTTCCACCATTCAGAGGCACCCAGCCGGGTGTCTCTGAATGGTGGGACACCATAGGGCAGGATAACCGCCCCGGTGTCTCCACCTAAAAAACTGCTTAGTTACTAGACACAAATGTTGCAGTAATTTCTACAGCCCCTTCCGGCATAATAAAACCAGCTCTATTTGTAGTGACATCATAATAATCAGTTAAGTTAGCGCTGATAGGTGTACCGTTAACACTGATTGACTCAAGCTTTTTACCATTGGCTGGTGATACAAGCAGATGTACGTTGTCTCCATCCGGGAAAACTGTGGTAGGAGTCTTCATTGCTGCTGTATCAATTGCAATGGTTCCGCCAGTAATATCACCAAATGAAACCTGATAACCAACCTCAACAAAAGCTGAAACAGATGCTGAATATCCAGGATTATTGCCAACCTTGTCAATTGCTACGCAGGTAACATCATGCATTTTAAGAACATCACTTCTAAAGGTGTATGTAGATGTATATGTTCCGTTTTGGCCAGGAACACCATCAACAGCGTCCTGAACAATACTATCAATAGCCCATTGGAATTTCAGCGCATTACCCTGAGCAGATTTAGCAGAAGCTGTAAATCCAAGATTAGTATTTTTAGGTACAACTGTTTTACCCTGATCTGGTGTGAGGCTGAAATTTATAATTCCAGGGGTGTTGATTTTTATTGAGCTTGTATGCCATGTTCCACCATCAATTATACCAGAAATTTCTGTAGTCTGCCCTGCATATATAGTCACGGCTTTTGCAACTGCATCGGTATCTGTTCCAGATTCATCCCTATAGGTAAATCTGAAGGTATATGGACCAGGTGCCAGATCATCTCTACTTCCGGTAAATGTTGTCAAGTTATAAGTAGTTGGATCCTGAGGATTAGTACCTGGACTACTTGGGTCACGACGCATGACTACACTACCTGCACTACAAATAGCAACAAGGGAGTCGTGATACTCACCAGGTTCTACTTGTGCATCATCAGGTCTAGGTCCTGTAGTTGGAACTTTTACTGTAATAGATATTGTACCTGTACCACTACCATGAGGAGTTACTGTAACTTCCGGGGTTGTATGACCAGTATAAATATTATAATCCGCACTTCCTGAATAGATTATATCTGAACCTTTCATTACCCGAACATCAAATGTCCAGGCACCAGCTGTAAAGCTTCCCAAATCGCTGGATTGAGCATTTGGGTCAAAGCTTGGAATAACTACATACTGTCCCTTTGTATCACCTCTGACAGGTCTTTCCTGGGTCCAGTTATGGGTAGCACAATATAAGAATGTCATTCCACTAAGATCTGTATTAGTTGTAATAGTTTTCTGAGCAACTCCATCCTCAACATCAACACCAAGGCTTACTCTCACTGTCTTTGCAGAAGATTCCCCCTCTGCGTCACCTTCACTCAAGTGACTTGAACATGATGCAAACAGCATTGCCAGTATGACAAGCATTGTCATCACTAAAAATCCTCTTTTCATTATTATCTCCTTATAATAATAATTTTTAAAATAATACTTTATTATATCCAATTAAAGTAAATAAAGTCAATAAAAAAACCAACATTGCAAAAATACTAACAATAACAATTATTGTCAAGCAAAAATTTTATATTCTTATATTCACTTATTTTCTCCCAAAGAGGGACCAACTGTTGCTGAAGTTCCACTGGAGTCCTATGGTAACCCTCGGTGTCAGTTCACAGTTAATTATATAATCAAGTCCGACCTCGGTGGTGAACTGCAGATTCTTATACAATGTCAGGTCGAATCCAACAGCAGACCGCCAGAGCAGATAGGTGTTGATTCCTTTTTCATCTGTGTTTTTAATGATATATCTATACATGGCAGGGCCAAGCATTGTTTCTATATAGAAGTTAGGCTGCCCATGCAGAGATTCCAGACGCCAGTTAAGACCTGTTCCGAACAGTGCGGTGAACATGAATGCATGGTCTGCTGTCAGACCTGGGAATTCTGTCGACACAAAGTCATCCGGGGCATCCACCACTCCTATCTCTGTCACCAGGAACCAGTGAGGCATAAGGGCAAAGGCAGCTTCCAGATCTATATCTGTCTCTCCCGCCTTGATACCGATTATATTCCGGCTCTGGCCATATGGAATTGATTTAAAAGTAGAAAGCACTCTGCCGTCCTGGGTGACCCGGGTACCTGTTTTATTGGCCTCCTCCAGTTCAGCCTGCATAACGGCATTCCTAGCCTCGTATTCCTCAATCTTGGCCAGAGCCTCCTCATATGCCGCCTCGTCAGCCTCTCTCTCCTTGGAAATGCGGGCAAGCTCTGCGTTAAGCGATGCGATATCATCCTTAAGCTTGTTCTCTGAATTGCTCAAGCTGTTGTTCCGGCTGCGGAGCCAGCTGTTCTGCTCCTCAAGGTCTCTGCTGCGTCTCTCAAGCTTGTCCTTCTCGGCTTTAAGAGCAGAATAATCAAAGTCCCGCTGGGCCATCCGGCGCTCAAGCTCTTCTATCTTTGCACGCTGTTCTTCGATCTGAGCATTCTGAGTTTTTATTATTTCGTTGTCAGCGGCAGCAATGATGCTTGTATTAGTATTGTTATCCATAGTGCCTTCAATTATACGCACAGGGGGTGAGTCCTCTTTCTGTTTTGTCGCAATTGTTATACCAGCCGCAGCAAGCAGGGCAAGCAAGAGAGCAACTGCTATAACGACTCCTTTTTTCATCAAACAATACCTCTAATCGATATATCGGCAGCTTGGTATATAATAACAAGGAAAAAAACAATGCAAAAATAAAAATAAATACCAACGAATAATTATATCTTATTAAAGATATCGGGGTCAATAGGCTAAAAGATATCATAAAGAGCCCACCATAATTGTGTTCGTTTCTACCTCCCTCTTCGTTATATGGTAACATTTCTCCAACGTTTCCGTCTACAATACCAACATTACTACATCGTTTCTAAACTGTCAATAGAAACGCGTTGGTAATTTTGCATTTTTCTGAAACTTTCTTATAAGTAATTGCGCTACAATGATTTAACAATCAGTATATTCCGTCGCCGATATCAATGATTGGGTATAAAATTTACGTTTCTAGTTGCTAAAAGACATTTCTTAAACCATTTTTCTCAAAAATTGAAGCAGAATGAAAGATTCGAGTGTATGTACATGTAAAAGGCGATGGAAGGAAAAAGATGAAAAATGAAAAAAGAGAAAATAAACTTGACTTAAATACGCCAGTGGCGTATTCTGGAATTGTATTTATAGAAACACCGATTTTCACTCGGCTTATAACAGGATTAATGGATGATGATAATTACAGCTCTCTTCAAGCAGAGCTTATCAGAAATCCCCAAAAAGGTGCCTTAATTGTTAATGGTGGCGGTATACGTAAAATCAGGTGGAGTCTCGGTAGAGGACAGGGAAAGAGAAGCGGTGTCCGAATAATCTACTACTATAAAAATTCCCAGGGGCAAATACTTATGCTATTTGCCTATCCAAAGAATGTTGCGGACAACCTTACGGATAGTCAGATAAAACAGCTTAGCTGTAAAACAAAGGAGTTTAACAATGAAAGATAAATATATGAATGATGAAATGTTCAATGAACTCATGGAGAGCATGGAGCAGGCTGTTGCTATAACTAAAGGCACAATGAAACCTTCCAGAGTTTTTGTATATTCCCCTTTAAATGTAAAAAACTTACGAGAAAAAGCTAATAAGAATCAGAATGAATTTGCAAAGATGATAGGTGTAAGTATTGGCACATTGCGAAACTGGGAACAAGGACGCCGTCAACCGGAAGGAGCTGCCCTGGCATTGCTGAAGCTTGTTGCTGCCGACCCTGAGTATGTCGCCCGGGTGCTTCATTAAATCATTATAGCTTCAATTTTCGTTTACACTTGGATTTCTATATATTAGATTATGGAAAGAGGCATGAAATGGAAAAATTTGATTTAAACTCATTCACAAAAGAGCAGATTACCAAAGCAAAGGAGTGCAAGACTCCAGAAGAACTCGTTGAACTGGCTAAGAAAGCAGGCATTGCAATTACAAAGGAACAGGCAGAAGCTTATATGACAGAACTCCAGAATATAGAACTTGACCATGAGGCCCTTGAAAAAGTTGCCGGCGGATGGGAAAAAAACGCGGAATCCAAACTTTTACAAACTATTATTAAGAAATATTGAGTGGATTAAATGAAAAAAACCGGCATTGAGCCGGTTTTCTTATGCCCGAAAGAGGACTTGGCCTCCGGCCCGCCCCCGGTCGCTTGATCCTCGCACCTGCTTGGCGCTCCCGGGTTTCAAGTCCTCCTATGGTATGGTCAAAAAAATAGCCGACATAAAGTCGGCCTATTTTTTTGCCCGAAAGAGGACTTGAACCTCCATGACCGTGAAGTCACTAGAACCTGAACCTAGCGAACCCCCATTTCCTCGGGTGTTTTAGTTTCCTAGAAAGTAATAAAAAATCGTTAATTTGTCAAGATTTATGTGCCACACGCCCTATTTCCCTATATTCATAAAAACGATTGTAAAGCCAAAACATTGAGTACAGTCCATTGAGTACATAGGGGGTTTTGAACACTACTTTTTCTATCCCAAGTTTTTTTTCAAATTCGTGTTGACATTTAATATAGCAATTTGGTATAGTCCCGGTGCTACATCGAGGAAATGCCGACCCGATGATATGCTTAAAGTAATTAAGTTGGTAAGCCAAGGAGGTAAACCAGAACAGTCCAGCAAACAAATCAGCGGTGTTTGTAGGCTAATTGTTTCCCCTTCCATTCGTGGTAAAGAAACAAATTAAGAAAAAACTTACAATACTTCCCCTGTAGCCAAATCCACAAACTCAATACGCAGTTCGCAACCCAGAGCCTTTGCTATCTCCTGTAGTTCTTTTTCGTTTAGGTTATCTCTTTTTAACTTTTGGGATAGGTTCTGAAGCGATGTGCCTCCAATCTTATCTACCATCTGCGTCAAAGTCATCTCACGATCGACCATAATCTTTTTTATTTTCTTAGCCAGCATCTCGCCTACCTCTCTGTTTAGTTTAATATTAAACTTTAAAATTGATTTTGTCAAATTTTTTTTAAATTTTTAATAAAAAAGTTTAATTTTCTATTGACAAGTTTAATAAAATAGTTTAATATTAAACTGTAATAAGAAAGATTAAACTAAGGAGTTTAAAAATGAGTAGATTTGAGATTGAAAATCGTGTTGCTGAGTTAAAGAGATTGGAAAATGCTATCGAGGATATTTCCTCCAAGGCTGAGGCTCTGAGAAATGAGATTAAGAACGAAATGAACCTTCGTGGCGTTGAGGAACTTACCGCTGGTTCATACATCGTGAAATTCACATCCGTTCTTACTTCAAGATTTGACACCAAGAAGTTCAAGGACAACTTCGGTGAAATCTACCACCTGTTTGTTAGACAGGTTCCTTCAAAGAGATTTTCCATAGTCTAAGGGAAGGGGGCGAAAGCCCCTACCCTTGGGTTCTAGTCAAAAAAAAACGGCCAGCATCCGAAATTAATAATATTTCAGGTGGTGGCCAGACTGCTAGAACCGGAAAATCCGTTGCCTAGTGTTTTAATAATAGCAAAGGATTGAGGAAATGTCAAATAAACGACCATTTAAGGGCAAGAGAAAGCAAATGAGAAAATGCCTGAGTAAATGGGCGAAAAAACTGACAAATAAATACAGAAAAGAGGTATAAACGAAAATGGGCAAGATTTGGGGCTATCTTAGGGTTTCAACAGAAGGACAGGAGAACGAAAAATTCAAGGATGCCATTCTCCGGTATGCCAATGACAAGCAACTTGGGAATGTGTCCTTTGTGGAAGAAAAGGTTTCAGGGAAAGTCGATTGGAAGAAAAGAAGCCTTGGAGAACTTATCAACTCCGCACGATCGGGCGATGTTGTAATTGTTCCAGAACTCTCTCGTTTAGGGCGTTCAATCTCTATGATTTACCAGATTATCGAAAATTGCCAGAACAAGGGAATTGAAATCCATTCTTTGAAGCAGAACCTTGTAATCCGTGATAAGAACGATATGCCTACAAAGATTATGATTAACACCTTCGCTATGGTTGCGGAGATTGAGAGGGATTTCGTTTCTATGCGGACAAAAGAGGCTCTGGCGGTGAAAAAGAAGATGGGAGTTAAATTAGGCAGACCTCGTGGAACCGGAAAGTCGAAATTGGATGCCTTTGCTCCTGAAATCAAGGCTTTGAGGGCAAATGGAAGCACTATTACATTCATCGCCTCTCGCTATGGCGTTGCTCCTATTTCTGTGGCAAGATGGCTTGAAAAACATTAAAAATGAGGTAAAATGACAGTATGAACGACAATTCTGAAAATATGGTAGTTTGCTTACATTGCCTTAGAGCCATAGAGAGCAGAGAAGGGAAACAACCAATCAAGCAAGTTTCCTTCGATGAAGAAGAACACAAAAAATGCGAATGGTGTGGCGATGAAATTGAAGAAGGATTTGAAATCCTTCCAGATTAAAGTCATTTTTTATTAAATAAAATCATTGGGTCTGCTTTAAACTGGAGCATATTTGCTGAAGGAGCACCATTATCGCCACCTTTCCTTTGTAAAGTAATATTACCCAAACGAATGTTTCCCTGTTTTGTAATATCTGCTTTACAATCCCCAGCATAAATCGAGATTGCTTCATTAACCGCCAGCAAAACCCATTTATAATCTTCACTCTTATTTATAACTAATGTCCATTCTGCCGAAAAACGACCTCGCCCCCTTATTATATCTCCAATAATCATAATAATATTCTTCTGGAAAAAGGAAATAAGTTTATCCTGTTCTTGTGGAGTAAACTCATTAACAAACATTCTTTTGGGGTTTTTACTTCCCAAGCGTGGAGGTAATTCTCCATCATAAAGTTTTAGCAATTCTTCTATATCAGGTTGTATATGCCAATTTTTTATATACCCTTCGACTTTTCTCTTTTCAACTTGATTAAATCCTTTCTCATTTGAAACAAGTTTAACTTGAACATTTTCAACACATACTAGTTCTTTTTCTTTTGATTTCTTTTTTATTATTACTTTGATAGTTATATTTACATCTGCTTTATATCCTTTTTCACCAATGCCCGTTGCGTTAACTGATGTAATCTCTTTCAAATCATACATCATTATTTCTAGCCATCTTTGGGCATCTTTGTCTGTTTTCCAGTTGTTAAATTTTTCAGCAACTTCTTCTTCGTTTTTAAAACCACCTTTCGCAATTTCGGAACCAGTCATAAAACTGCTTTTACCTCCTTAAGTTCAAGTGCGTTCTTCATTATTTTTTTTAACACATCAACCACGACAGAATTTCCGAACTGCTTATAAGCAACACTATCTTTATCTGCTATTATAAAACTATCCGGAAATCCATCTAAACGAGCACATTCTCTTGGGGCTAATTTTCTAATTATTCCATTTACCTTATACAAACCAGTTTTTGCTCCTGCTCCACCGCCATATGCTGATAAAGTAATAGCGGTGCCAAGTGGACTGTAAATTCTTTCGCCTTGTCCTCCCTTGTTTACTGTTCCAATACGAAGTGGCTTATCTGAAAACTTTTCTTTAATTGAATTATTTATAAAAATATCATTTCTGTGGATTTCATAATTTTTTGTTTCACAATCAGGAAGAAGAATATCTTTAAGATGTTTTTTTAGTTTTTCCTCATTTGGGAAGGCAAAATTTTTTACTTTCAAATCTTTTCTAAAGCAAACAATATAAATACGCTTGCGACTTTGGGGAACGCCATATTTTGAGGCATCAAGAATTTTATCATACACATCATATCCAATCTCATTAAGTGTATTTTTGATAACAGTAAGAGTTTTGCCTCCATTATGTCTAGCAAGATTTTTTACATTCTCCAAAAATAATATTTTTGGTTGTTTAGCCTTAGCAATTCTAGCCACATCAAAAAATAATGTTCCACGACTATCTTCAAATCCAAGTTGTTTTCCACTTATTGAAAATGCCTGACAAGGGAAACCAGCACATAAAATATCGTGATTAGGAATACTATCTTCTGAAATTTTAGTAATATCTCCAAAGGGTTTTAATTTAAAATTTTTTTCATATACCGAAGTAGCATCTTTATCCCATTCACTAGCAAAAACTGCTTTTGCTCCAAGACTTGAAAGAGCAATATGGAAACCGCCAATTCCTGCGAACAAATCAATAAATGTAATTTTCTTTGCCAATTTCATCCCACCCAAATAATAACATATTTTTTTTAAGTTTAATAGATATTATATTGGTTAGATGTATCAAATAATGCTACAGACTTTAACTTTATTGAGAAACCACCCAAACATACCAGAAGAATTGTCTTTCCACCCAGATTTCCTCCAGAATTTCCCCCAGAAGGTCATCCACATCCATTCTTACAAGGTTCAGGGCGTTTACAAGGTCGATTTCCTGTAAGTATTCATCCAACAACTGTCTAAGGTAAAGTTTCAGCATAGCCAGCCTCCTTACCCTTACTAACAACAAAAAATGCGTTTTTGCTTCAATTTTTGGAAAAAAAGTTTAAAAAAAATAAAAAAAGTTTGGGCAACTCGCCGCTTAAGCCCTATTTATGGGGGTTCTCAGAGGATGGTAAAAATTCGCCGTGAGGCGGTGTTTTTGTGTTATACTACATTAGAGGTTAGGGGATGAAATCTTTTTTAAAATTCTTAGGTGTTGTTTTTTTGGTTTTCATTATTGCTGGATTGCTTCCAGATAATTTAGGGTCAGCCTTCATTTTCTTTGTTATCATTTTAGTTTTCTTCTACTATGGTATCCAACTTGTTAAGGCATTAATCCACTTCCTAAATAAATAGTTATCACGATCGTGGAAAAGGATTGTTCTTCAATTCTTATTCGCCACAAGTGGCGAATAAGAAAAACAGGGGGCAAAAGCCCCCTGTTTGTATGTTTACACATACCGTTGTCTTACATCGTAGATACCTGGGTTCAATATTTTTTTCTTTGCCTCCTTCTTCTCCTTAATCTTGTTCTTACTGTTCTTGATGATTTCATTCTGCCTGTCAATTTCAGCATCACAACTTGAAACTGCTTTTTTCCTTTCTTGGTCTTGGTTATACACAGAAGTCATTTCCATTTCTTTTAAGAAATCGTGTAATTTCATTTTATTTCTTCTCCTTTTTCTTTTTCTTCTGTAGCGTTGTAGCGTAATAGCATAGGGAAAAGGAACTGCTATTTTTATTTATTATTTCCTTCTACATCTTCTACTACTACGCTACAAACGCTACAATGCTACAAATATATCTGAACCCCCTAGTTAAAGGGGTTCAGCCCTCCAAAATAATGTTGCGTTATGTTGCGTTTCAGTTCATCAACGCTACTGAACACAAAGCATTTTATAACTCTATCCGTGAGTATTTCGCCTTTCTTATTACTTATGTCGATTATTCTTTTGTCTATGCTAGCCGTTCCTGTAAACTCGGCGAGCATTTTTCCTACCTTCCTTGAAGTCAGGAAGGTCTTATCGCCTGTTTTTGCTTTATAACTCTCAATCAGTTTGTTGCTATTCAACCAAATCTCTCCTTCCTCATAATAGAAGGGGTCATATTCACCGACTTCATTCTCCGGATTGAAGTCATCAATCGCACTTATCAGATAACGAAGTATCAACGGACAGGTTTCGAGCATATTCTCCGCACCTATCTCTGTTTCTGGAATATTCCTGTAGTCGAAATCCATCGCCTCCTGCTTATGCTCTTTTGCTTCCTGTATCAACTTATATGCTCCGCCATTCTCCATTTGCTTTGTCAGTTCACCGAAATATTCTCTGTCGCATCTCCTGTTGTTATTACACCGCAGAACAAAGTATCTTCTGTCTGTCTTTTGTTTAGGGACAATGAACTCATCATTGCTATTGATTATGAAATGAAGTTTGTTCTCTATGCGTTGAACATCAATAAACTTCCTCTCTATGTTTGTGGTGTCATTACAAATGAGGTCTTTATACACTCCCCACACGCCTGAGCGTTTATCACCAGCGAAATTGCTTTCCTCACAAGATATTAAAATTTTTTCTTGAAAAGTTGAGAATTTTTCCAGTAATGCGGTTGAATTATTAATGGTTGCGAAATACTTTGGATGGAAACACATACTTAATATTTTTGAAATTACCGATTTTCCACATCCGCAATCCCCACTTATCGCGATCGCAATTCCGTTTCGATGTTTTGGATTTGCTATAAGGTCATAAATCCACATCTGGAAGAACTTGAAACAGTCCTCCCTGCCATCGCATACATTCTCTTTAATGTGTTGCCAGAACAAGTCTGTTGTTCCTTCTCCATCTTTTACATTCGCTTCTTCCCAATCGTTGAATACACGGAACCCATCTTGGTCAATCATTTCCCCAAAAGGCTTTTCTGGGTCGCAGACAACCTTCTGGCAAAGGTTCGCATTATTGAACCAAATAGGAAACGCATCAATCAGTTCAGGGTTCTTTTTTGTAGGGTTTTCAAAAAGAATTTTGTCCTTACTGCTCTTGTAGCACATAGCAACATTCTTGTAATCCCTCAATGTGCTTTTTTCTGCCGTGCTTTCATCAATGATACATACAGTCTTTCCACATAGAACCTTATGAAGATGTTTATACATTACCATTGCCTTGTCGATAACTTCTTTCCTTGCCTCTTTTTCCAGTAATGTAGCAATATATTTCTGTCTTAGTTCGTCTAATTCGTCTTTCGTCTTTTCGTCTGTCTGTTCCTTCTCGTTATGAAGGTAGTCATAATTTTTCATAAGTTTCTCCTTTCTCCCCGGAGGGAGATAAATATTCAAAAAAAAAGGGATAAGCCAGAAACTTATCCCAACACAGAAAAACTTATATATTAATTTGATTACCTTATTTCAAATGACACTAAAAAATATTTTTCAAATTTCCCTTAATATATATGTTTTTTCTGGTTCAGGATTTTCCCTGTATAATTATCTTTACAGGTTCTTAAATCCTTTCACTCTTATATACGCATCAATTTTTGAGATTATCTAAGATTTTCCGGATTTTTCGCTAAAACCCTATAAATATGGATAAATGGCAGGTTTTACTCACATTTACTCAGATTTTTTCTCGCTTGTTTTTCCTTACTCGTTAATGACCATATATAAGATATAAGGAACACATCGCCGTGAGGCGATGTGTTTGCCTTTAGGCAACTGGATTTACTCTTTTGCTCTCCATCCAGTTAGTTAGTTCCTGCTCATCGAACAGAACCCTGTTGCCAAACTTGTAGTAGGCAATCTTCTTAGCACAAATCCACTTATATAGTGTCTTGACGCTCAACCCTGTAATGGCTGAGGCTTTCTCGATATTAATTTTCATAATAGTAATACTCCTCTCTTAAATCTGCCACTAATCCCTCATAAATCTTGTGGTTAATTTCTCCAAGCAGTTCATCGTTGAGGTTGTATTCATAATGCCTTTCGTTATCCACCAGAACTAATTCTCCGATAGGGTAAACTTCGCCTCTATAGGCAAGCACTACTTCTAATTTTTCAGTATCTGGATTTTTCTTTTTAATAGTAGCGATACTTTCTTCTACTACATTCCTAGGACATAAATAATAAGACTTACGAGTGGCTTCTTCTGACGACCTATAACATTCATAACTCATCATTCCTATTTGATAATAGCCCTTACCCTTTGGGTCTTTCAAAGCCATAGGATAGCGTTCAATACCACATACCACTTTGTCATAATCAAATTCCTTGAATGACTTTTTCTTCATTAATCTTTCCTTGAACCCATAAAAACCTTCAACCTTGTTTTCTACATAATTTTTTACATTGTTAGCCATTTTTGGCCTCCTAAATTTTTTTATGGCTGACCCCTCATTCTACGAATGGATAAAGCCAGTCCATTTTCGCTTTAACTGAATTGCTCATTCCTAATTGAGCAATCCGCAAAGCATACGATCGGCCAATCGATGGTTTTAAAATACTTAAAGTGGAATTTGTTCATCAATGTAATAAAAAAAGTTGACAATCAACTTATTTATTGACAATTTTTAGAGGAATTATTTTTTTGAAACTTTTTATGCGAAATTATTTATTTTTCAATAATTTGAATACATCATTCGCATCTTGGGTTATTGTCCTGTTTAATTGAGGGCTCCAAGTGGAAGTCTTACCATCGCAAGGTCTGCCATATTTATCGGTGAATACTTGTTCTAGCAACTTCCAATTCGGATGCCCTTTTGCCCTAGATGAAAAATAAAATGCCAGAGCACCATTACTTCTTTTCCATCGTATTCTATCGCTGTATTCCCCTTCTTCTTCTCCTATAACACCTTCTTTTAAAAGTATAGGAAATTCTTTTTCAAAAGCAGGGAAGTAGAAAAAAGCACTGGCCAACTTTTTCCAATAAGGTTTTTTTGAATAATCATTAACATCAACAGGAATTTTTTTAGTAGTATCTAGAGGTTTTTCTTTAATAGGTGTAGCAACAGAAGCCTCTTGGGTGGCTGGAGAAGATGGTGCTTCATTAGCAACAGTAACAGGTGAAATAACATCTGCCTCTTGTGGGGTTATTTTCCCGGTTAATCTATCTAACAATGGATAGAGGCTATTTGCTAATAGTTTTCCAGCCCTAAGACCTAAATCTCTAATTTCAATAAGTGTAAAAAGAATAGAACGAAGAAACTCCCACTTCATTGCTTTTTTTCCAAATACCTTTTCAGCATTTTTGGTATAACTTTCGTCTTTCCATTCAACACCATAAAGAAGTTTATCTTTACTAATTAATTTCCAACATTCTGGTTTAAAATCGCTATTAGGTTTAAGCAGAAAAAATTGTGGTATTTTTCTTTCTTTTAAAACCATATCGACCACAAATGGGAGAGAAATCCCATCAATTAACTTTATTAATCTTTTATAATCTCTATCCATACAAGTAAGAAAGTTATCATATCTAACTTTACAGTCTTCAAGAGTTGCTAGAATAAGGTTTTTATCTCCCTTTCCTTCAAGTATCATATCATAGTATCTGCCAATCTCTTTTTCATCAGAATTTATATCTTCTATTGTGGCATCTGTAGCGGTATAATATTTCCCTTTTCCAATATTATTTTCATTGCCATCTATTCTTATTTCTTCTTTTTCTTCAAAATCTCTAATTGTTGTTGAAAACATAAAAACCTACCTTGTGAAAATAATCTTATCATATTTCTATAGAAAACAAAATAATTTTTTATTTATTCCCTTTCACGATAGGAAAACTGCCAGACAAACAACCATATATAAGAAATGCGCCACGATCGTGGCGCATTAAATTATTATAAACCCTATGCTCCAATACCTAACACACCTTCTTGAATTGCCTGAACCCTTCTGCCAAAGTTTCTTCCATCCACTCTAGAATAATGTTCTGTCATTTCCTCGGTCTTATGCCCTGTAATCGCCTGAACTCCTGCGATAGGCATTCCACTTTCAAGAAGAATTGTGTCGCAGAAGTATCTCCAAGAATGTAAAACCACATTGCTGGCTTTTCTCTCTGCTTGGCTAATCCCAATCCTTTCTAGAGCCCTATACAAAGCCCTTCTGATGCCCTCTTTTATGGGCGTTTTCCCTCCATCAAGCGAGAACACATATCCCTCCGCAGGTTTTATTTCCTCCAAGAGATGTAGAATGTACGGATGTATTGGGACAATCCTTTTTTCCTTGGTCTTTGTGTCTTTCAGCCCATACTTCTTGCTATATGAATGTTCAATAACCAAGAAGGGTTCTCGGTCAGTCCCTTTTATATCTTCATCCCTTAACGCCATAATTTCCCCAAGACGCATCCCTGTCATTGCCAATAAAAGATTTGCTACATAGTGAGGCATCTTATTTTTTCCCCAGACTTCCGGTAGGTTTTCAGGGTCAAACAAGCGTTCAAATGCGTCTGGGGAAAGGATATTTCTCCGTTTCCCTTTCTTTTTCTTAGGTTTTTCCACAATATCATCCCGACAAGGGTTCTTTACCAATTTTCCTTTTCTTACTGCCTCATCCAAAATGGTCTTGAAATTGTCGAAGATTTGCTTAACGGTGTTTGCGTTGAGAGGCTTTTTATCCCCCTCCTCTGGGAGATATAAACTCTCCAGCCATTCATTAATCTTATAAGGCGTGATTTTGTTCAATTCGTATTCGCCCCAATACTTAATAAGATATTTATCAAGCCTCTTTTGGCAGGTATCAGCCCAATCGTGCCCAATGCCTTCTTCTGAGTTTCTATGCTTTCTTAGATACGGTGAGGTTTCATAATCATAGAAATCTTTAGCGAAATCCTTAAAAAAGTCTTTTCTGGATGTAAGAGGCATCGGCAAGCCTAACCGAGCCATATTCCTCTCGCACATACGGCGAGCACTCTCTTTGTCCACCTGTCCTGTCGAAATCTTGTACCTATGCCCTTCGGTATCGTAAAACTGAACATAGTAGAACCTCGACCCGGGTCTTTTTGTGAGATTAAATGGTTTTTTCTTCAAATAATGTTTCTCCTTAGTGTTTGGGGTATTGAGTACACTCATTGAGTACATACCCTTTAGTCTTTAAAAACTAAACACCAAGGAAAATGCCGTTTGCCCAGTACTTAAAGTATTTGCCCGAAAGAGGACTTGAACCTCCATGACCGTGAAGTCACTAGAACCTGAATCTAGCGTGTCTGCCAATTTCACCATTCGGGCTTGAACATACCTATAATAATGGAGCAATGGAATCTTGTCA